>Ga0207733_100205_pt1 | contig 53553 bp, 48 predicted proteins | sample A23P3SouthBayCA_FD_187735 | JGI IMG/M metagenome (GOLD analysis project Ga0207733, IMG submission 187735) | Aerobic enrichment media microbial communities from Eden Landing Ponds, California, USA - A23 P3 (SPAdes) | ecosystem: Environmental > Aquatic > Marine > Unclassified | place: Emeryville...
TCGACGACATCGGCGTGGATCGTCTGCCGGGTGACTCCGAGATCGCGCCGGGACCGGAACCAGTCTTCGAGGTGCCTGCGGAGGTCGGGGTTCCGGATCGGGATCGTGCGAGCGCCGCTCTCTGTCTTCGGCACCCAGAGACCAGCACCGTCGCCCTCGACCAGTTCGCGAACGACCCGGCGACCCAGTCGATCGTTGAGGTCGGCCAGGTAGGAGACGCCTTGGTCGGTGATCGTCTCCCAGGACTCGCCCTCGAGGCTGGCGAGGTCTGCGTCGATCGTCTGGTACTGATCCCGCAGTTTCGCCAGGCGGTCCTGGCACTCCGAGCAGTTACACTCGCGCCGAGCAGGGACGCGGATGTCGTCGCGCTGCCAGCGCACCCAGTCACTCGTCATGTGGGCGGCCGCTGAGGCCCGGAGCCCAGTCAGCGGCAGCAGATGAGCAACCAGGGCGCGCCGTTGCTCGCGCTCGGAGTCGAACGGGCTAGTCGGGGCGGCGTCGAGGAAGTGATCGAGATCGCGGTCTTCGAGTGGGTTTTTCGAGGGCATGAATCTAACACTCAACCTATCACGGTAAACTCAGGATACTGTGAAAGGCCTTCTGGTGGTCATAAGGGGCGATATGGCGGGTTCAGTTTTACACTCTCCAAAGGAGTGTAAAACGCAGAGTGTCGAAAAAGATGGCTCGCCGCAGCTCCCGGACCGGAGGATCTGAAACTGAGCTCGATCTCGGTCGGCGCCCTGTCGACGAGGCGCTCGACATCCTCGAGGATGCCATGCTCGACTCCGGCGCGCCAGGACGAGAGGCTGCGGCAGCCCCCCCGGCGGCCCGCGCCCACGATACCGCCCGCCAGACGATCGCAAGTGGTGTCGGCGACGGATCGGGGGCCCTCCTCGGGATCAAAGGCGGACTCTGGGCCGAGGACCTCCCCGACGAGGTGCGGTCGGCGCTGCTCGGTCGGACGGGACCGGTACGGCTGACGATCACGCCGACCGGCACACCCGACGAGTACGAGTGGGAGCTCCGAACCGAGATCGTCGAGTACGATCACGATCAGGAGACGTTCGTTCCTGTGTCGACGCCGCCTGACTCTGGGGCCTTCGTCGACTGAGAGTGACTTCGACAACCTATGACACGCCCAGTCGATGACGGCACGCCGCTTCGCCAGTCCGGTGATCGGCTGTGCGTCGGTTCCCCACCGCCAGTGACTAGTCCCGTCTCCCCCGCTGTACGTATGGTGCGGGGGCGACCGTCGCCCGGATGGTGGTTTCGACGTGCCGTTCGACACTGGTCTTCGGGGAGTCTTCATCACCCCAGACCAGGGTAACCTCGGTCCCGGGCTCGCTGTATTCCACGTCGATACACCCGAGCGATAGCATTTCGCGCTCGTTGTACGTGTAACTCCGATACTTGGCGACCCCTATGTGTTCGCCCCCCTTTCGCACGTCGTCGTACCTCCCTGCCGTCGACGTGGGGAGGGACATGAACTGGTGTGTATCTCCCTCACGGAACAGCGATGCGTACACGTCGATCACGTCCTCTGAATTCCAGACCAGCGACACTTTGGTCCGATCGGGGTCTTCAACCATCTCCGCCACCGCTTCCCGCCCGATGAAATCGTGGTCGAACGCGACGATACCCTCGTAGTTGAGCGCGTTCGGCGTCAGATAGTAGTCGGAGATTTCTTCCGACTCGTAGCTCCCTCCGATCGCGTAATTGGCTTCGAAGCTCTTGGCTGGCAACCACTCCCTGAACCCTCGCAGGTCCTCATGGTTGTAGATGGCTGGAATGTAGCCTCCCATCCAGGCACTGAGCGTGCCCGTGCTCCGGTAACTTTCCGACCCTAACTGTCGGAGTCCGTACTCTTCACCGGCATCTATGATCTCGTCTTTGATTTCGTCGTGGTAGTCGTAAGGGCCGAACAGCTCCAACCCGCGTTCGCCGCTCATCTGGTGGCCCAAGACGTACAATTCGTGGCCGTTGATACGCACCGTGTCCATCTCGAAGAAGGAGATTCCGTCAAACGCATCGTCGGTTACCTCGTCCAGTATCTCGAAGGAATCGGGACCCATTAGTTCGAACCTGAAGTCGGCGGGGGTGGCGCCGGCCCCCGGTTGGTAGACCACGTCAACCGAGACGTCGTACTCGTCCTTTTCGGCGTTGTATCGTATCCAGTCGTGGAGTGCCGGTAGACCGACGGCGAGGAACGTGTCTTCGTCGAGATAAAAGAGGATGCAGTCCCCAATAACGTAGCCGTCCGGATTACATGCGACGAGTTGTTTTGCCTGGGGTGGCTCCCCGGACGTGAACGACTCGAAACTATTCACCGCCAGATCGGAGAATAATTCGATCGGTCCCCGGCCCGATGCCGTCCCATCTGACGGGTCTCCGGGCCGAATGTATTGGTTGACCATGTGATACGACTGGTCCATAAACGCACACCCTTCTCGCCAGGCGCGTTGTTCCTCGATCCAGTTCGTTTGCACCGCCGGTAGATCCGCGAAGATAGACGACACATCCGGGTCCAAACTCCTCAAATACTCGGCCGTATTCGGCACGTCCTCGATAAGGTCTTGGAGAGTTCGCGATGACATTCGTTATTCCTCCGCGCTCCCCAAATTGTGCCCTCTGTCGTCGCTCTCTTCGACGGATTCGATCCCGTGGTGGGGGGTAGCGAGTCTCATTGGTGACCACATAGAATTCCGATTTCGGATTCATTAGTCGTTGGCCCCACTATACTAGGTAGAAATAAGGTCACAGGTGACACACTGAGTCACCATGCGGCAGGTAGACGTCATCGCGGATGTCGGGCAGGACTCCGATCGCCCGTTGTTGCGTCTGCTATCGACGTCTCCGGAAGTCACCGAAGCCCGTCTCTGGAACTACAGTTTCACCGAGCGCTCGCTGTTATTGTTGTTCTTCGTCGACGGCCTGCCGTCGTTACAGAAGGAAGTCGAGCAGTGCCCCCCGTCTCTTCCGTCGAGACCGCCCCTTTGGACGACCGGGGTTTCGTGCTCTTCGTCGAGATGCACAAGGAAAGTCCGCTCGGACAGGCCCTGTATGCCAAGGAGGTGGAGTCTGACGGGTTGTTCTTATTTCCGAGCCTCCTACGGGACGGGAAACTGTACCTCCGGTGGGTCGGAAACACGGGGAAGCTCTCGGACGCCTTTGAAGGCGCTCGAACCGAGATATCGGACGGTATCGAGAGTATCACAGAGGTACGATTACCGCTCGAAGAAACCTCCGTTCTCGACGCGCTCACTGCCCGACAGAGGGAAGTGGCGCAAACCGCGGTCAGCATGGGTTACTACGCTATCCCACGTCGCGCGACACACGACGACATCGCCGAGGAGTTGGGCTGTTCTGCCCCGACAGTCACTGAACACCTCCGGAAGGCCGAATCACGGCTCTTCGGACAGATGTTCCCCATGTCCTGATACGAAATTGCAGTCCAAGGACCTCGACGATCACTCCGATCCCGTCGCGGGGATGATGTCGACGACCTCCGCCGTTCGGAGACCCGATCGCATCATCAGTCCGACCGCAACCTTTTGCTCTGTGCCGTCGGCCTCGTCGACCACGTCACTCACCTCCTCACGAGTGAGCCATACCTTCCGTCGGTCGCCCTGTCGTGGTCATCCATGTGGGTTTCCGGTTACCTCACAAGTCGGAAGAAAACAGCCATTCACCTAGTTTTTCGGGGAGGTCTACACCGGAAATGGAGGGGTTCGCTTCCGACTCACAGGTGTTCTCGGAAACGCCAACCTCACCAGCCACAGTGGGTTCTGGTTTTCTCTCTGTGTTCTGTCGGACATCGGTTGCTGAATGGAGAGGTCGCATCTGTGCCCCAGATATCGTTTATTTCGTACCTCGATTTCTGAAACAACCGTCAAATAGCACGTGCGTATTCAGCAGTTGGGAGATTGATGGTTTCCCTTGGGCTTGGTACCGGATGCATTCCGCCACCAACAATCCTCCACAGAAGAGCGTACTAGTAAATTGGCTTGCATGGGACGGTAAGACCCGCTGCATCGTGGCGATCTGCTTCGGCATCTCTCTTTGGTGTACTAACCGTTCTATGACACCCTCAGCATCAAATATGTGAGCAGTGTAACCTATATGCTCAATAAGTATTTACCGAGTAAGCTACTTTATGTAGATAGAACCAGCGCGACCCAAGTCTGTGGTCCCCCCGCTGTAACCAGCGGCGTAATGCACTCTCGGGAGGTGTGGAATCGACACACGGCTGGTCGTTGCGCACCTACTACCATGGCAACCACTCATCCCAGCCGTGTCTTTGCAAGCGGCTCCGCAACCACACTGTACGTCACGATTCCCGCAGCCATCGTTGCCGACTCCCAGTTCCCCTTCGTGGTTGACGACGACATCACTGTCACCATCGAGGGGGACAAACTGATCGTGACTAAGCCACCCACCGGAACGGACAAATGACCCACCGGGGCGTTGGCACCATGGACGACACAATTCGGATTTTGCACGTCGATGATTCACCTGAACTCAGTGAGTTAACCGCCACGTGGCTCACTCGACAGAACGAGCGGTTCACCATCGAAACGGCAGCAACCACCACCGAGGCACGGGAACATCTGACCGCACACCACGTCGATTGCATCATCGCTGACTACGACATGCCAGAACAGAATGGCATCCAGTTCCTCGAAGCCATCCGCCAGACGTATCCAGACCTCCCATTCATCCTCTACACCGGCAAGGGCTCAGAGGAGATCGCCAGCGACGCAATCTCCGCAGGCGTGTCTGACTACCTCCAGAAGGATACCGGCCAAGACCACTATACAATCCTGGCGAACCGAATCATAAACCTCGTCACACAAGCCCGCGCCGAACAAGAAGTCGAGCACACCCAGGAGTACTTCAGCCGAATTCTCGACCACGCCTCCGACTACGTGATGATTGTCAGCGAAACCGGAGATGTCCAGTACATCTCTCCTGCGGTCGAACGCGTGTTGGGGTACTCGCCAGAGGATCTGAGTGGTGCAGACGCCTTCGAGACGATTCATCCCGAAGATCTCTCGCTGGCGACGGAGACGTTTATGAACCTTCTCGACGATCCAGCCGAGGAACGGACGGTCGAGTATCGGGTGCGCCACGCTGACGGGTCCTGGCGGTGGCTCGAAGTGCGGGGCCGCAATCTTCTCGACGACTCCGTTATCGATGGCATCCTCGTCACCGCCCGGGACATCACCGAGCGGAAAGCCCACGAACGGGAACTCACGACGGTCAAGCGACGGTTCGAAGCAGTCCTAGAGAACACGACGACGCCGATGTTCCTGAAAGCCGATGACGGCACGTACATCTTCATCAACCGAGAGTACCGCGACCTCTTTGGCTTCCACGACGAGGAAGTCATCGGCCGGACTGACCAGGACATCCACCCGCCGGAGGTCGCTGCCGCCGTCCAGCACAACGACCAGACGGTTATCGAACGCGGGGAGCCCATCGAGGCCGAAGAACGCGTGCCTGTTGACGACGAGGAACGCATCTATCTCACGACGAAGGCCCCAATCTACGATACGGGCGAGCGGTCTGACCCCGACGACCCGGTCGGGGTGTTCGGCGTGGCGACAGACATCACCGAGCGCAAACAGCAGTCCCGGCGACTGGAGACGCTCATCAGCAACTTGCCCGGCATCGTCTACCGGGCACGGAACACGCCTGACTGGCCGATGGAGGTTGTCCGTGGCGAATGTGAGGAACTCACCGGGTATTCCGCCGACGCACTCCAGAACGGGGAGGTCATCTGGGGCGAGGATATCCTCCATCCCGACGACGAAACCCCAATCTGGGAGACCGTCCAAGACGCCATTGCCAACGACCGACCGTTCGAGGTAACCTACCGAATCCAGACGAAAGACGGAACCACAAAGTGGATGTGGGAGCGCGGCCGCGTCATCGACTCGGGCCCCCCGGACGAGATCATCCTGGAAGGGTTCATCACCGACATCACCGAGCGCAAAGAGCGCGAACAGGAACTCACTCGTATTGAGCGCCGGTATCAGGCCGTCTTCGACGATCCGAACATCCTGGTTGGATTGATCGATACCGACGGGATGGTGCTTGACATCAACCAGACGGCCATGGAGTACATCGACCCCACGCTTAGGGAGGTGACGGGCCAGGCCTTCTGGGAGACGCCCTGGTTCGACCACTCCGACGCCGTGCAAGCGGAGGTCCAAGAATGGATCGAGCGTGCCGCAGGCGGCGAGTACGTCGAGTTCGAGGCCGATCTCGTGCGGCCAGATGGTGAGCCCTACACTGTCGAAGGGGTGTTCCGCCCGGTCACGAACGACGACGGCGAGGTCGTGTCGCTGCTCATCTCCGACCGTGACATCACCAAGCGCAAACACCGCGAGCAGGAACTTGAACGGATGCGCGACTTCTTCCAGGAGGCTGAACAGTTAGGCGACCTGGGCGCGTGGGAAGTCACGGCGACCGGCGACGTCGTCTGGACCGACGGTACTCGACGGATCCATGAGGTCGATGCGGCGTACGAACCGACGCTCGAAGACGGCATCGCGTTTTATCATCCGGAGGACCGAGGGTCCATCGAGCAAGCGGTCGAAGCTGCGCTTGATAGCGGCGAATCGTATGACGTGGTTGCCAGACTGATTACCGCGAAGGGGAACGAACGGTGGATTCGCACCCGCGGGAAACCCCTTGAGGACGGCTCAGTCCGCGGCTTTATCCAGGATATCACCGAGCGCAAAGAGCGCGAACTGGAGTTGGACCGGCAACTCGACCTGTTCCAGAAAGCCCAGGATATTGCCAACGTAGGTGCCTGGGAGTACGATATTCAGCGTGACGAGGCCTGGTGGAGCGAACAAGTGCGTGACATCCACGGGCTTGCCTCCGACGTTTCGCCTTCACCGGAGGTGAGCTTCGAGCATTACCATCCGGAGGATCGCCCGCGTATCCGGACCGCCTTCAAGCGAGCTATCGAGAAGGGGGAGCCGTACGATCTTGAACTCCGATTCATCGACGAGAGCGGTGACCAGAAATGGGTGCGAACCCGTGGCCAGCCACAGCCCCCGGATGATGAGGCCGTTCTCGTTCGTGGGACGATTCAGGATATCACCGACCGCAAAACCCAGCAAGAGCGACTCCAGCAGCTTACCGAGCAGTACGAGACGGTCTTCGCTAACGCCCAGGAGGCGATTTTCCTGCTCGATGTCGAAGACGGTGACACCTTCCGGATTGCCCAGCTCAATCCCGCCGAGGAGGGACTGCTCGGGTACGCGACCGAGGAAGTCCAAGGTAAGACCCTGTACGAACTGTACGACGAGGAGACAGCCGACAATGCGACGGCGGCTTATGAGCAGTGTCTTGCGGCGGGTGAGCCAATCACGAGCACCGCGGAGTACCACCTCGAGGGGAAGGCCAGGACGTTCGAGACAAACCTGGCCCCAGTCAGAACCGACGGCACCATCACCCAACTCGTGGGCGTCTCCCGGGAGATCACTGAGGCCATCGAGCGGAAGCAGGAACTGTCCCAGACAAACGAGTTGCTCTCGACGCTGTTGAACGAACTCCCCGCTGGCGTGCTTGCGGAGACAAGCGATCGTCGCGTTGCGGCGGTCAACCAACAACTCCTGGAACTGTTCGATGTGGCTGGCGAGTCGGCGTCAGTCGTGGACCGCGACTGCGTCGCGTTCGCGGAGAATACTAATTCGATGTTTGCTGATCCGGATGCGTTTGTTCAAACTATCGAGGAGCGGATTGACCGCGGAGTGGTTGTCCGACGAGAGTCGTTGGAACTGGCTGATGCTCGGGTGTTCGAGCGGAGCTATCGCCCAATCGAATTCCCGAGTGGGGATGGTCATCTGTGGTTGTACTGGGACGTGACCGGCCGGTATCGGCGCGAGGAGTCACTGCGGCGGTTCCGGGAAGCTGTCGAGCAGGCGGGGACAGCCGTGTTCATCACGGATACCGAGGGGGTGATTCAGTTCGTCAACAAGGAGTTCGAAGACCTCACTGGGTACCCGAGTGAGGAAGCGGTCGGCGAGATGCCGACGATTCTCAATTCCGGCACCCACGACGAATCGTACTTCGAGGAGTTGTGGACGACGGTTCGAGCGGGAGACATATGGGAAGATACGATCGTCGGTCAGCGGCGGTCCGGAGAGAAGTACACGGCGGTCCAGACGGTTGCACCAATCACCGACGCGGAAGGTACTATCACGGGGTTCGTCGGCGTGCAAAACGAGATCACTGACCGGCTGATCGAACAACAGCGGCTGAGCGTGCTCAATCGGATGCTCCGGCACAACCTCCGCAACGAGTTGGCGATCGTCATGGGATATGTTGAAACGGTGATGGACCGCCATTCTGACGAGCAGACACACAGGGCGTTGGCGACGGTTGTCAAGCGGTGTCGGCGGTTGCTCAGAGAGATCAAGAAGGCCCAGGAGTTTCAGCAGTTGCTCGGTCAGGACCGCCACGATGACCGTTCAATACAGACGATTATGGAAACGCTGCGGGAGGTCGCCGCGTCGTTCGACGCCGCCGAGTTACAGGTGGACTGTGAGCCCGCGGACGAGGCGACGGTGTTGGATGTCGTCGAGGTCGCACTAGAGGAATTGGTGGAGAACGCGTTCACACACGGGGGCGAGGACGGGACGGTTCGGGTAGCGGTCGAGCGATCAGCGGAGACACAGGTCGTGTTCTCGATTACTGATGAGGGGCCGGGGTTGCCGGAGATGGAACAGCGGGTCCTCAACGGGGCGGTCGAGCAGCCGTTGAACCACAGCCAGGGGTTCGGGCTGTGGATGGCTTACTGGCTCGTCCAACTTGCCGGGGGGTCAATCAGCTACGACGAGCACGAAGGGTCGGGCACGACAATCCGTGTACGGGTCCCCCTCACCGGCGACCACAGTGGCTGAGTCGGTATCGATCGCATGGCAGTATAGAGTACCAGGAAGGTGCGCTCAAACCGAGGGACAAGGGGTGTTCGCCAGTACAGCCGGGTTGTACCACCGATGATACCGGAATACAGACGGTGCCGGTTGTCGGCCGACGTACGTGATTAGTCCGGCCGGATATCGACGTCGGTAATCTCAAAGCGAGCCCCGCCATCAGTACTGTCGGCCAATTGTATTGTCCAGCCGTGGGCATCAGCCACCTCCTGGACGATGCTCAACCCGAAGCCGGTGCCGTCCGCGGTCGTCGAGACCCCTGCCTCGAACACGGTTTCCCGCTGGTCGGGCGCGATTCCTGGACCGTCATCCGCTACGTAGAACCCTCCGTCGAGCCTCCCGATTGTGACGGTGACGTCTGGGCCAGCATGTTCGACGGCGTTCCGAAAGAGATTCTCCAGCAGTTGTTGCAGGCGGCTGCGATCGGCGACCAGCTCGATGTCATCCACAACCTGAAGGGTGGCGTCGACAGTCTCGACATCCTGCCAGCACTGTTTGATGGGGTCGGACAATACGACGGGTTCGGTCTCACCGAGGTCCCGACCTTCGCGGGCCAGTGTCAGCAAGCCCTCGATGATTGCTTCCATGCGGTCGTGGGCGTCGCCGATGGTGGCGACCGCCTCCGTGTTCTGGTCCTCCCGGAGAACCGCCAGGTAGCCGTCGGCGACGTTCAGTGGGTTCCGCAGGTCGTGGGCGACGATGCTGGCAAACATAGTCCAGCAGTTCCGGCAGGTCTCGGTTGAACAGGCTATTGAACGTCTGCCAATTTAGAAACTTTTCCAAGAGAATCTCTTTATCTTGATCGATAGATGATTCCACTCCACTGAGCGAGTTGTCGGAGGTCAAGCCGAAACAGAGGGCTGTACCTACCTCAGGCGAGAGCTGCACCGACTGCGTTTCACGCCTACGGAACGCTCTACACACGTTCGTAACAAACGCTATTAGTCCCGGCCGTTCGAGGAGATAATATGGACCATACGGTCATTGATGGCGAGTGGCACAGCGGCGAATCCGGAGCCGACATCCGGGAGTACCTCTCCGATGATGATTTTCGGGAGAACGAGGAGGAGGGGTACCTCGCGGGACCGAAGGAGTGGGGACCAGTCCAGTGGGACGGCTGGGACCGTAGCGCCGGCGGTCGCACGGAGATCAACATTCACTCGGCGGACATCGAGTGCGCCGAGGACATCGATCAGGTTCGCGAACAGCTCGGGATCGATACCGTCGTGTTCTCTCCGGGCCAGTTCCGGATGACGACGATTCCCGCACAGGACAAGCAGGTGCCGTATATGCGGGCGTTCAACGATATGACCGTCGACAAGTTCGCCCGCGGCGACGGCACCTACTACGCGAAACTCTACATCTTCGGCAACCATCCCCAGGAGAGCGCCGAGGAGATCAAACGGTATGGCGACGAGGAGGGCGTCGTCGCCGCTATGATCACCGACGTCGGGCCGACGTTCCCGATGGGCCATAAGAGCTACGAGCCGATCTATGAGGCCGCGGAGGAACACGACATCCCGATCATCTTACACTCGACGACGGGCATCGTCGCCGGCTTCCCCATCGCCGGGATGCAGGCCACGAACTTCGCGGAATTCCATACCCTCGCGCACACGATTCCGAAGATGTGGCATGCAAATAGTCTCATCCAGCGCGGAGTCCCCGAGCGGTACGATGTCGACTTCGGCTTCTGGGAGGGCGGCCTCTCATGGATTCCCGCCCTCGGCGAACGTCTTGACCGGGAGTACCTCGAACGCTCAAGCGAGTTCGCTGATCTCTCGCAGCTACCGAGCAAGTACCTCTCGAAGTTCTACTACGGCACGCAGCCGCTGCCGGAGGAGGCGACCGAAATGGTCGACGTCGTGGACCTCATCGAGCGCGCCGACCTCGAGGATCAACTCATCTACTGCTCGGACCGGCCCCACCAGGACTTCGACGCCCCAGCGGCGGTCGATAACGTCGAAGGACTCTCAGAGACGCGGAAAAAGAGGATTTTTCAAGATAACGCCCGGGAGTTGTTTAACCTGTAAAAGCCATTTTTTGTTCGGCGTATACCGGCCGGTCACTCCACCGAGACCGTACAGTCCAGCGCTTCAAATGCTGTTTACGTTCTCTGCTGTATACACCGCACGAGTCGGCCGGGAGAAGGTGCTCTCACTGGAGAGCTTCAGATTGGGACTCACAGCAGCAAACTGATCGAGAGACCGGCGACTACGGCTCGGACGATGCGCCGACACCCTCAGCAATTGCTTGAAGCTCGGCCTTCCGGAACGTGGAGTCATCCGGCGCTTCCAGCGATTCTGCGATGCCGACCTGTGTCCGGATTTGTCGGCGCATCCCCGTTGTCGATGGACGCCCTGCCTCGTCGACATCGACTTCGAGTGCCTCACAGATTGCCTGCAGCTCCTCCTTCGTGAATGATGCATCGAACTCCCGTTCGAAGCGACCCGTCGCCACTCGAATCGCGTTCCGAACCTCATGGACGGTTGGACTCACGACTCTCTACTCTCCCGTCATCTTCCTCAAAGTTCCTACTCGGTACGTACCGTTCCGTTCACCGGAGACCCCTACCCACGAACTGACGCAGCAGGCGACGTTCGCGGACACCGCTACCTGCTCAAAAGGCCTAGCTGTTACAGACAGGCTGTCGAAGAACGGATGTTCGTGGACAGGGCCCTACCAAAAGGGGGGTTGCTTTCAACAGGTCAATCTTGAATTAGCTGGTCGTCAGGACTGAGTATCGGTCACGGACTCGGCACGGAATCTTCCGACTCTGTTCGGGGAACTGCCCCGTCAATCACCCATCGTCGCTCAGTCGGAACGTGGTACTCGGAGCGTTGCAATGGTACCATGTGGCGAGTTCGACGAAAACGATAGGTCGCCACCGCAGTTTTGAACCACCCACCGCGTAGTCCACAGCCCTAACCCGTCAAGATGCGTTGTCTTCTGGTCCGTCTTCACTTCGCCTTCAGCGATTTTGGCCTGTCTCGGCACGATTCCCGGTCCGTTGTCTACGATACGCACGGTGACGTATTCTTCTTGCAGCCCTTCGGTGACGGTTACTTCTACTTCTTTCTGGTCACTGTCGTTGTGTTCGATTCCATTCCGAATGAGTGCCTCGACAGCGGTCGAGAACGTTTCAGTCACCTCTCCACGGATAGTGTCAGGTGTGGTGACCTCAATTGTCGCCTCGGAGAATTCGGTGCGAACCCGCGCTGCGGCTTCCGAAACGATGTCAGCTAGGTCTTGTGTGTATGGCTCGCTTTCGCCAGCGATCTGCTGTTCGATTTCGTTGGTCTGTTCAGTCATCTCGTGAAGTTCCTCGGCAGCGTCGACGGCCATCTCTACCATCTGCTTATCAGTGCCGTCGAGTTGCTCTGTCACGTTCTCCAACCCCTTGATGATTGAGAGTTGATTACGAATATCATGGCGAAGCGTCCGCGAAAGCACGCGAAGGCGTTCGCGGCGCTGGCGCTGGACAGTCACGTCGATGTAGATCGCGTAGCCGTCTCGCGCGGGGCCACGATCGACCGGAGCAGTCAGTCGAATGAACTCACGCCGACCATCAACAGTTTCCAGTTCAATAACGTTTGAATCCCACGCCTCTTGTGCGTCCGGTGTCTGTGGAGAGAGTGGCCGGTCAACCGGTTCCAAATTCTCGTCCGGTGGGACGATATACTCCGTGAGGCTGTTGTCGAGTATTGTGCGTCGATCGAACCCAAAGACCTCGGTAAAGGCGGGGTTGACCGCCCGAACGATAGGCACTTCGCCGACAAACTCAACGCCGACGATGGGATTCGGAACGTTATCAAAAAGGGCCTGAAATCGGTCGCGCTGGGCTTCGGCATCGTCGGTTGCCTGCTGCTGCTGTGCGGTTCGTAAACCCAGGATGACACCGCCGAGAGTACCAATGACGACTGCATCGGCGGCGAGTATGAACGGTTTGAGGTCATTCTGGAGGCGGAGTTGTACCAAGACGACGAGTGAAATCAACAACGCCACTCCTATGGCGTGAAGGACTGAGAGTTTGGCGACGGTTCGGACATACTTGCTGCTCCAGTCCGTAGTTGCCAGCCAGCCCGAAATACTTAGTATAGCGAGGCTCAGCCCGAGCAGGGCCACGTTCTCGATAACCGTCGAAAACAGGGGTTTCCCTCCTACAAAAATGTCTTCCGCCATGTCGAAGACAGGGACTGAACCCACGAGAATGCCAAGGAATCCAACCACACCCGCCCAAAAAATTCTCTTCAAGTTGGCCATGGATGGCTATGTTAATCTCTCTTAATAAAGAAATTGTTATTAAGTGACCCGAAGAATTTATGAAGTGGTGGCTGGTCGTTAAAGCTGTCATCTGCTTCTAACGGAGTTGACGGAGTTACACACTCTATAAGAATGTAAAACACAGAGTGACGAAAAAGAGAACTCGCCGCAGCCCATCCACCGGAGGATCTGAAACTGAGCTCGATCTCGATGGTGCTCCGTCGACGAGGCAGGCTGCTCCTCGAGCCGGGGGCATCTGCGCCCAGAGAGCGATCTCTGTGGTCAATCGGCCGCCCCGGAATCCTCGCCCGTCCAAGACGCGCGCACTTTACACTGCTACGTGGGTATGCGAGACCGGACTGGATAGTGGAGCGAGAGATGTCTCTGCTGAGATCCTCTGGAGAGGACCAATCTACTGCGAGAATTCGTTCTCCAGCCGCTTCGCCGATGGACTGGAGAGTAGGCTGGAGAATCAGTCGTCGCCGACGACGTCGTCCCAGGGGATTGAGAGAGCGTCGTGGCCGATCGGCGTCAGTGCCCAGTGTCCGAGGTCCTCGTCTTTTACCGCAGCCGTCGCGATGGCATCGTTGTCAGAGAGGTAGTTTGCGACCGTCGACGATGAGACGCCTGACGCCTGGCCGATGGCGCCCTGCGATGTGAGCTGACCTTCCCGGATCGCCTCCAGGACCGACAGCATCCGGTCGCGCTTCTCAGCCGAGCACTGTGCCCACGGCCGGAGTGACTTCGGGACGTCGTACTCCTCGAAGGCCTCCTGGAGGCGCTCGTCCTCGGCCGCTTCGAGATCCCGGAGTTGCTCGCTCCGTTCGCCGATGATCCCGGAGACGTCCTGGAGCGACAGATCACTCGGGATCTCGAATTCCCGACGCTCCTGGAGGACGTCCTCGACCAGCACCTCGTCGACGTCGTCTCGATCAACGTCCTCGGGAAAGTCGGCGTCCAGGAGGAACCACTCGCCGGGATCGGGGATGCGACCGGTGACGACTTCGCCGGTGTTCGTGTTCACCCACCAGTCGAAGGACATCCGGCGGCGCCAGTTGTCGTGGGGCGACTCCCGGACGCGCGCACCCCACGCGAGGCCGTACCGATCAAGCCAGTCGCGATCGCCGTCGCCCAGCCCGCAGCGCGCGCCGGAGAACTCGACCGGCCAGTGACGGTCAGCCGGCTCGATGATCATGCCCTGACCTTTCGAGAAGTCCTTGATCTGGTAGCGCTGCTCCTGAGAGAAGCGGTAGTTATCGGCGAGCGTGTTGATCCCCTCGTCGTCGTTCTTCAGGAGGATCTTCGTCGCCATGTTCGACCTGATCGCTTTGTAGACGTCGTTGATCTTCTGCGTACTCCCGACCAGGAGCACTCGGCGACTGCCACCCTGGGAGGCGATCTCGAACAGCGTCTGCCGGGTGGCCTTTGCCTCCGATGAGTACTTCGCGTCGCCGAGCTTCGAGGGGGCGATGTTCTTTAGCTCGCGGACCTCGAGAGCGACCCGCGGGAGCCGAGAGTTCTGATCGCGGGCGCGCCAGATCAGGTTCATCCAGAGGTCCATGATCGTGAACCGAAGCGCCTCGTTGCCGTCCTCGAGGAAGTTGCAGTTGAGGACGGCCACTTTCTCCTGGCGCTCCAGGATCGCCTCCATGTCGAGGTTCGTCTCGGCGCCCTTGTCTTCGATCAGGCCGTCGCCGGCGTACTGCGCAAGCGCGTTGGCGGCGGACTTCAGTGCCTGATCCTCGTCCATCTCGTAGCTGATCTCACGGATCGCCTCGTCGCCGTCATCGTCGGCGAGTTCAGTGATCTGGATGGTCGCTTCCATCTCACCGGACATCTCCTGGAGGCGCTCGCAGAGGCGTTCGACGGACCCACCACCAGCGAGCGTCTTGTCGAGTGCCGTTCTGATCCGCCGCTCGGTGTTGGCGTTGATGCTCGTGATCCCGGCAAGCCGAAGCACCAGCTCCGGGGTGAGGTCCTCGACGCCGATCGTGAACGGAACGTGGTTCCCCGGGAGCCGATCGGGTAGCCCCGGCATCGCCGGGACGAACACCTCGGTGTCGTAGGCCTTCGGCCGCTGGCCGAGTCGTTCGAGGCTCTCCTGGATCGGTTCCTCGTCGTTCGGGACGGCGACCATCGGCAGTTCGTTGCGGCCGTCGTCGAGGATCGAGACCCACTTGTAGCCGTGTTCGTCCTTGAGGTTCCCGCAGATCCGTGCGTTCGTCGAGTCCTTCCCCTGCCTGGGGAGCGCCACCGTGAGGATGTGGTCACAGGAGTGATGCGGGATCTCTGCCGCCCGCTCGTCGAGGGCGACCGTCGAGTCTTTCGGGACGCGAATCCGCCCGATCGGTGAGACAGTGTCCTCGTCGACCAGTGAGGAGGCGCCGGTGGCCTCCAGGACCTCCAGCGTCACGGGCGCGTAGGCGGTCTTGTCCGTGACCGCCGAGAGGTAGCCCAGGCCCTTTGCGACGTCGACGAGGATCTCGTACTCGCGCTGGGCAGGCGACAGGCGGCGCCCGCGCTTTCGGAGGCGATGCAGTTTCAGAAACCGCTGTTTCGTCGCCTGGTCGAGCCGATCGTCACCGCCGTGAACGACCGCTGGCCGATCGGGATCGTGCCAGAGGTACCAGAACACCAGATCGAGCAACTGGCCGGGGGCCTCGTCAGTCTCGCCGACGATGGCGTCCTCGGCGCGGTCGATCAGCGTGCGGACGCGGGCCTCGACCTGGAGGGACTCCATCGCCTGCCGGCGTTCGACCCGCTTCGAGATCTGGTTCCCCGCGGCGGTGGCGGTGTCGGTCCGATCGGTCGTCTGGATGTGGTCGTAGCTCATTCTTGTACGAACCCGGTTGTCTGCTCGTCGATCTCGACGCTCCGCAGCTCGTAGCGGTCGGGGATCTTGTGTGTCGGGAAGCGCTCGCTGAACGAGGCGCGGACCGTCGCGACGTCGGGGGGCAGCGTCTCCGTGCGTGCTCGGACGGCGGTGATGGTGTCGACGCCGTCGGCAGTCTCGGCGGCGACCTCGCGCTCGACGAGCGTGTTCGGCACCAGGTCCTCGTAGCACTCGGCGACCAGCTCGGGATCGTGGCCAAGACCGACGAACCGCAGCCCACGCCAGATGTAGCGGCGATCGTGCTCGATCACCCGGTCGGCCAGCTCTTGCTTCGGGAGCAGCCCCTCCGAAGAGTCGAGAACTTCGTTTACGAGGGCGTCCATGATGGCGGGCTTCTCGCGGTTCTCCCGCCAGCCGGTGAAGTTGACGAGGTACCGCCGCAGACACCAGGCATAGCGCTCTTCGATCGCCGGTGAGGGCTGATAGCCCTGGCAGCGCTCGAGAGCCCTCGAGGAGAGTACCTCGACGAGCCGGTCGCGGTCGGTCGAGGCGTAGGTGTGCCCCGCGAGGAATCCCATGTAGACGGTCAGTTCGTCGGTGTCGACGGTCTTCACCAGGACGCTCACCTCGTCCCAGTACTCGCCGTCGACACTCTCGCGAAGTGACGCCAGCCGTCGAGCACGGTACCAGGAGGTTCCCTGGTAGAAGCCGATGCCGGCGAGTATGGCGACCGCCAGTAGCGGCGGATAGAGCCACCAGGCGACCCAGAACCGCACGATGATGAGTTCGACTGCCAGCACTGTCCCGACTGGCAGCAAGAACCGCCAGACGAGCGAGTCGGCGTCAAGGCCGCTCGCGAGGTCCATCCGCCAAAGCTTGAACCGCTCGCTGGCGGTGTAGTCGTCGCTGTCGGTCGACTCGTCGGACAAGCCGCGTTGCTTCCGCTCTGCGGCTCGCAGTCGGAGTTTCTCGGCCGTCGACGGGGCGACGTCGAAGACCTCGAGCACCTCGTCGACGACTGCTAACAACTCCTCGCGCGGGCGATCGGCAAGCACGCCACCCCAGACAACCTGTGAACACTGGGGACACCGGCGGTGTCTCCTGTGATCGGTGTAGCGCCTTTCCGTGATCGGGTCGTCGTCGGCCTCGGTCTCGATCTCGACCTCCGAAGGTGCAACGTAGTGGAGTGGGTCAGTTAGTTCGACCTCGCGTCGATCGTCGTCTTCGAGTTCGTGCCAACAGTGTGGGCACAGGAGTCGGGCGCCCGCAGCTCGCCGAAGAATCTGCGCGGCAATGAAGGCCTCGCGGTTGACGCCTGTCTTCTCAACGTGGCCGGCTGGCTGATCGTCGCCCTCGTAGCGCTCGTCGTCGACCGCGAAGTAGTTCTCGCGACTGCCGAGCGCTGGGCTGGTGGATTCACTCATGGTGATAGAATTGACTGGTAATCCCCGCACGAATCGGCCGCCCTGATGGGCGTTCGGGACTTGTAAGGCGTGCCGCCCTGTCCCGGTCCATCCCTCTCGGGGCCGTCGTGACGAAGTTACCTCGAACGTGACAGTCTCTGTCACTTAAAGAAGGGCGATTAAATCAGCGACTTGCCACAGTCCTTTTTGTGTATAGCAGATGACTTGACGCTCTAAGTTGAGAAAACCACAGGCTAATTCCTACCTCTTCAAACCCGATTAGTCTCCTGCTCCCAACTTCCGGTAGTTCGATCTGAGGCTTGCCAGCCACTTCACCTCGGAGGGCAGGACGACCGGAAGCACGACCTCGTGGGCGGAGTTTTTTAATAATCCGGTGGAAAGAGAGCGCGAATGGGTGAGCGGGTCACGCGCCGACGCGTGTTGGCGACGCTGGGTGCCGCGGCAAGCAGCGGTCTAGCCGGATGCGGCGCTACCGGACTAGACCGGTCGGTATTCGGAACCGAGGAGGACGGTGACATCGTCGTCGCGCCCGACGGCTCCGACTTCCAGGCCGGCACCGCCGACGCACCGCTGGCAAGCATCGAGGCTGCCCTAGAGCGGGCGGAGCCAGGGGCGACCGTCAGCGTCCGGCCGGGCGAGTACCGCGAGTCCGTCTGGACCCAGCGCGACGGAGAACCTGGCGCCCCGATTACCATCACCGGCCCGCCCGAGGCTGTCATCAGGCCACCCCCCGGCAGCCACGAGGCGATCCGCATCGGCCACCACCACGTCCACGTCCAGGGGCTAACCATCACCGGTCTGACCGATCCGGAGCGCGAGCTCGAGGTTTCGGACGCCTACAGCGACAACTGCGCATACATCTCCGCGGAAGAGCGGGCCTTCGAGGGTCTCGATTATCTCCGGGGCGTCGTTTTCGAACCGGCCCGAATCGGCCACGCCGGGAAGGCGATCGTCCAGACCACTCGCCTCAGAGACGTCGTCATCGGCAACTTCGAAGTCATCGGGCCCGCGGGTGTATACTACGACTCACGCATCGCTGACACCGAATACGGCCACGTCGGCGAAATCGTGTACATCGGGGCATCGGAGAACGCCCGCGGTGAGTTTCGCTACGGCTACCCAGATCTGGACCGCACGCGGAACGTCCGCGTCCATCACATCAACAACAGCGCGGGCTATCGTAACGCCGAGGTCGTGGACATCAAACTCGGCTGTGAGAACGTCACCGTCGAGTACTGTACCAGTCGGAACTCCGGCTATTCGAGCGAGGACGCTACCTGGCCCGCCATCAACCTCGGCGGCCGCGACTGCACCATCCGGTGGAACGACTTCGCCAAGGGGCCGCTCGGCATGTCCGTGGCTGCGTGGGTCCCGACTGGCGAGATCGACGGCACAGAGTGGGCCAGGGACAACGCCATCTACGGGAACCGCCTGGCGGACTTCGACAAACCCTTCCGCTTTTTGACCACAGACGTGCTCACCGCACCAGGTCCCGAAGCCCAGCGACTGTTCTGTGGGAACCAGGTAGGGGGTGCCAGTGATCCCGAGTTCTCGATGGCAAGCGACAGCTGTCCGTCCGACGTGACCATGCCGGACACAATCGGCCATCGCGGCGGCGACAGCCCCTGGACCGACTGAGGATCGTCTCGCTGGCCGGTCTGGGCGACCCCATTCTTCAACACCTAGCAGATATCATTACACGCCATGGCAACGTCGTCGTTCAGTCTCGACCGCTCGCCCCGCAGCGTCGGCGGGGAAGTCGGTCGGGTCGTTCTGTTCGCGGCCGTGCTCGCCGGTCTTAGTTACGTGTGGTTTCCTTTCCCGTTCTCAACCGGTATCCCCATCGACTTCCAGGTAGTCGGCGTCTTCCTGGCCGCACTCCTACTGGGCCCGGTCCGCGGGACGGCGGCCGTGGTCCTGTTCCTCGTCGTCGGCGTGGCAGGTCTGCCCGTGTTCGACGCTGGAACCGGCCTTGACAACCTGTTCGCGAGTCCGATGGTGGGCTACTACCTTGCCTACCCAGCGGCGGCCGCCGTGGTTGGCCTGCTCGTTCACAGCGGGACCGGGCGACGGGACTTGGAAGCCGTCCGCGTGAGGGTCCTGCTTGGGGCGATGCTCGCCGGCTTGGCCGTCATCTACGTAGGCTTCACCGTGGGCTACGCCGCCACGATGGACACTGATCTTGCGACTGCGGTCATCATCGCGGCTGTCCCGTTCTTCCCTGCCGAACTCATCAAGATGGCAGCCGTCCTGGGCATTGTCCGTCTCGACTTGCTGGCCGGCGACTGAGCTTTGGATTCCTGTAGGAAGAACCCCAAACTGAAACGTCTATTTTTCGACCCGTTTGTACGTAGGCGACGTATCTGAGGCGGAATCAATGAACCCCAAAACTCAGACAGCCAATTTGCTAAGCAAAGAAGCGGTCTCTGTTGAAACCCTCAATAAATGATACGAGCGGCCTGCTGAATACAGAGAATCGACTGAGGAGACTGCCTACTCAAACGCTATGGGGATGGCAACTCTAGTCAAAGTCGATGCGGACACTACGCCTATTGCTGGCAGTACTCGTTTTATTCCTGTTGGCGTCGCCGGTACTGGCTCACGTTCCCACGTTCCCGGACGACAACTCGACCCCAGAAACAGCGGTTGCGGTCCCGGATCCGGTGAAATCGTGGTCCCTCTACGATTCACTGGGTGACGGCGAGGTCAAGTACTATCGAGCGACGCTACAGCCAGGCGAACGACTCCACGTTGGGACCTTCACTCCGCGTCAAGGACGCTTCAGGCCATCGTTCGCGGTGATGAGTCCGGCACTCGATGCAACCGATCCCGTCCCCCAGCGAGTGACTGTGCCAGACGGGATGGGTGCTATCGTTGTTTCGGGTCAACGCCCAGCGACTGCTACCTACGAGCCATTCGCGCCGTCTGCGAACTATCACACCGCCAGCTTCGACCAGGAAGTAGATACGGAACGGACGTACCTGATTGCTGTCTACGAACCCGTAAACCGAACCGGCCCGGTCGGCGTCACAATCGGTTACAAAGAGGCGTTTTCGCCGACCGAGTATGTGACCGTGCCATTCGACCTTGTTCAGACGCATCTGTGGGAGGGACAGTCACCCCTCCTAGTGATCGGTCCGTTTCTGCTGACATTTTTGGCCGGTTTCGGGTTCGTTCGAAGGAGATGGCACGACGCGTCGGGAGACAGACCTGTCCGGGTTGCGCTTACCGGTGCTGGACTGCTACTGATTGGTACCGGCGTGAACACGGCCGTTCAAATGGGCATCGCGCTGCTACAGACCGGGCTGACGCTCGGGGCGCTCGTCACGACGGTGTACGTCGTCGTCCCGATTGTCAGTGGGAGCTGGGTAGTCGGGCGTGGACTGGACTCAGAGTGCAGGCTCACGCCGCGGCGCCGTCTCGGTCTCGCTATCACTGGCGTGCTTACACTCCTGACGTGGGCGGGTTTCATCCTTGGCCCTCTGATCCTCATCGGATTGGCTGTGATTCCGAAACGGGTACTCCCAGCGTGAACTCGACGCCCACCTACGTCCCCACATCCCCCCGATGTTGACCGTTTCTCGTTCCAGATGTGCGCGCTGTATCCAGCACGGCTGATGAAACCTATCAGTGATTGAGTATTTCAACAGGATCGAGAAACCCGGTATCGATGCAACTGCGGCCGGTTGCACGTCGATAGAAACCAATGAAGAATTCGACGTAGATGAGATGGATGCCATTGCGGGGGGTTTACTTGGATGTCCTGTTCACATCGACGAAGAGAATGACTCAATCGAATTTGTGGAATCTCTCAATCTACATCGAGGAGTGTGTAACATGATTTTAGATTTCGCAGAAAAGAATACTGCACTTCTCAATGATTTTAAACACGGGTTCCGAGTAATCTCACTAACGCCTGATGATTTAGTTGAGCTAACAGAATCCGTTATTGCGTTTAGAGGGGATGATGAAGAACGATTTGACGCAGTTCTAGAGGCGATGGAAGAGGAGCTGAAAGAAGATACTTGGGGCTTCTTCTTTTCAAGGATGTCCACTAAAGAAACCGAGTATGGATATGACTGCCAATTAGATGTGTACCACGTTGATGCTTGGTCGTGTTATAAGCTGGCTGATTTAACCTTTGATGCTCTCTACAATTTGATCGCCCAAGGGCCCGGGACGTCATTTAGAACATAAACTCTCAGAGATTCCCGAGCTTGCATTGAATGGTGAAGTGTCTATTATCGACCATTTATTCGGTTTTGCGGTCCCGTTGCGGGACGATCCCGAAACAGTGGTGACAGACGAAGATTTCCAAGATCAATAACACACAAAATCTCTCTCAGTCTCGAATGGAAATTTCAATATTGGCAGCCGCTCCGACCGTTGTGCTCTCCCGTGAGGTTGAATGCGGTTCTACAACAGATCAATGACAAACGAACAGATATACTCGATGTATGTCGATTGGACCTCTTAATGTTGTATTAGTATATATCGTGTCAAGTAGCATTATTATGTTTCAGTAGTACCCTGCACGTATGCCAGAGGCCTACGAGAGCTCATTGGCCAATCTATTCGAGGGGAGCCAGTTAGAGGTCCCGCTCTACCAGCGCTCCTACGCGTGGGAGCCACAACAAGTCGATGACTTGCTTGATGACATCGAGTACATTGAGCAGCGATTGGCAGAATCGAATGAATCTAGCGTCTATCACTACTTCGGCACGGTGGTTCTCGACAACCGCGGTGGGCTCAACGCACCCGGTACTGACGATTGGACGCGATTCCACATTATCGACGGCCAGCAGCGCCTCACCACGATTAGTGTCTTGATGGGGGTGATCGCCGAGGAGTTAGATCACCTTCAGACCGTCTTCGACGAGCACGAAATCGGGACGGGTGAGCTCCCACCGGATATTATCGACCTCCCCGAACAGAAAGCCAAGATTGAGCGCCGACGCTACATCAAGAAAGGGACTGCAGCGGAAGGCCGGCACCTGTTGCCGGGGCAACTCACAGAAGACGCCTACGAGAAGCTCGTCGTCGACGAGCAGCAACCGACCGAGGTGCTAAAAAATCAGGATTTAGTTCCGGCCCAGAAGCTCGCCCGATCGAAAGAGCAACTCCAGAACTGGCTGGATGACCAACGCGAGAAGCACTGTGGAACAGCGGTTTTTGAAGAGGCCACAAGTGAGGAGCTCATCGAGTACTACGTCGCGCTCCACCAATTGATCCGCATCATCTCCTCGAAATTCAAACTCACCGTTCACGAGGTCCCCAGCGCGGACGAGGCAGGCCGCCTATTTGAAGCCGTTAACGATCGAGGCCGAGACATCACGCTCTCGGATAAGGTGCGGTCGTATCTCATCTACGTTGCTGGGGAGTTCGACCAGCTCGATACGACCCAGGTAGCGCGGAAATTCAACGAAGCCGTTGAGACGGTCGCTATGCATGCTGAGGACGACAGTACGGTTGACCAGTTCATCCGCTTCCACTGGGAGCTCTTTACGGGCGAGCACAAGGACATCCGCTCCGATCGGGACCCATCCGATATTCACCGCCGGATCAAACACTCTCCCCGACATGCGACGATGAGTCGGCCTGCTGATGAGATCGTCGAGTGGACGGAGACCTATGTCGGGTCCTTACAGGATGCTGCGGACGCCTTCGTCGAGGCGAAGCATCTCGATGTGTTCACAGACCGCTATAGCGTCGAAGACGAACTCCTCTCGAAGCTCGTCTCGCTGCACAACTACAACTTTAGTAATCTCACGCCGCTTATGATGGCGATACTGATTAACCGTTCTCCCTCCGACGATGGATTCGGTCGGATCGTCGACCAACTCGAAGTCTACTCCTTCCGGGTCTACCAGGTGATGAAACGGTCGACGAGGATCGGTCGTCGAGAATTCAAGGAGGCCGCACATCGCCTTTATTCTGCGGGCCACCCCGACGACTACGTCACTGACCTACTAGGAGGACCGGTCACGGACCCACCATACGAATCGGTCGAGGAGGCAATCCCGCAGGTTGCCACCTATATTGACGGATTCATTGGGAGCCACTGCCCAGACAATGACTTCGTCGAGTACCTCACGAAATCCGATATCATCTCCGGGAGCGATACGCGCGGCTGGCCGGGCTTTTGCAACAAGGGCGCTATCCGTTACCTGCTGTATGAGTACGAACGCCACCTGCGAAAAGAGCAGGGCTCGGATTCAGCGCTCAACCAATTGCCTGATGTCCGGACGTTGAACGATGATTTCACCCTAGAGCATATCGCCCCGCAGAACCCCGAGAGTGATGCTGCACGACTGCACAATCATAGTGACAACGTTGACCGTTTGGGGAACCTCGCCTTGCTCGGCCCGCAGGACAACTCCAGTGCCGACAACGACGAGTTCGAGACGAAGTACAACCAGATCTATGCGAACGCACAGATGCGTATGCTCCAGAACGACCTGCCTTCTCCTGCCGGCGGATGGGACGTCAAACAGGTTGGCCTCCGAGAACGGCGATTAGTACGCTTCTGTCTGGACCGTTGGAGTGGGGAGGCAACGGCGCGTGTCACGCTAAATGCGGATGCCGAGGGGTTAAGCGAACAGGCTGTTGATGATCCCGCCGGGGGTGTGGCACAGCGGATTCGAGAGGATATCGTTCGTCTCGCCGGGAACAACGGGAATCGGACGCCCTCGTCGATCGCCATTGTCCCGAACTCGGGTGACAACCTCGGAGAGGACATCGGGACCGTTAGTCAGTGTTGTGGGTCGGTGCTCACGACGCTTCAGGAGGCCGACGACGAATTACAATACGAGTGTGTCTGTGAGGCTGCATTGGATGCGCCCAATTACGCGCTCGTGACAGAGTGATTGCGCGTTAGTCATCTTGGTCAAATGGGAGCTCTACTCCTCATCGTCCCGCGGCGGCCGCTTCGATAATCGGTCGAAGCGACTCTGTGCTTTTTTTTTCCAAGTCACCGTCTCCTCGGGTTCATACTCCAACTCAACCATATCCCCATCCTCCAATGTCAATGACTTCAACAGAGCTGCTGCATTGAGTACCTAATCACTCTGTGTGCCCGGTGCCACGGCCTCAGGGAGAAGGAACTTTCCGCGGCGTAATTCTGCGTTGCCGGCCTCTGTTTCGACTGTTTCAACTGGAACCAGCGGTGCGGGGGTGGCCGGAGTATTTTCGACTCTGGTTCCTTTTAGGGACACGTCCTAATGGTATCTTCCACCATCCCCGGAAGATCACCGCAGCCAGCGCGGCCGCTCGGCGGTCGAGATCTCGATCGGCGCTCAGATCAGGACGAGCGAACTGGTCGCTTCGAAGGGTTCCTTATAAAGAAACGAGGCGCGGGATAGCGATGCCTCTCAGGGCCGCACTCAGGCGATGCGTTTTCCGACCTTGCCCGACGGGGAGGCCGCGTACTTGCTGGAGTCAGAGACGAGGTCGCGGACGTCGTAGCGCAGCTCCAGGAACTCCTCACGCGGTCGGCCGGCTTTCAGCCACGCGTCCAGGCCGGCCTCGAGGACGTCGTCGATGTAGTCGTAGGCCTGCGACACCTCAACTGCGGACAGGACGGTGTCGATCCGGATCACGCCGTCGCGGTCGCCAGTGAGGTCGCGGAACTCGCCACCGTACTTCGCGAGCCACTTCTCGAGTGCCGAGTCGCCGACGCCCCGGATGTCGACGTCACACAGAGCCGCGATCCGGTCGGCAGTACGCCTGACGATGTCGCCGAGGTGATCGGCGATCGCGGCGACCTCCTGGCGGACCTTCTCGGAGAGGATCGCGACGGTGCCGTTGTCGCTCTCGACGAGGTCGCCGAGTTCGGCAATCGCCTCGTAGATCCGGCTGATCGAGTAGCCGGTCTCGTCGGCGACGTCGGTGTAGTGAGTACTGCCGCCGTCGGTGGCGACGGTCTTCGCGACGGACTTCGCCGCCGGCGAGAGATCGTCCAGGACCTGGAACAAAAGGAGGTCCTGCTCGGCCTCGAGGCGGGGCGTGGGATCCGAGAGGTGAGCGACGTCGCGGTTGCTCGGGGAGATCTCGAAGTGGTCGTCCTCGACGAAGGTTGTCGGGTCGGGTTCGGTCGGGACGCCGGCCCAGTCCAGAACGTTCACCAGCGTCTCCTCGAGTTCGTGCAGCAGCTCGTCGCGCTCACCCCACGGGACCGCAGCCTCGTCGAGCGACTTGTGGAAGGCGACGCCGTACTTCGGCGACGACAGTGGATCGTCGTCGCTCTCTTCACTCCGAACATGCTTCGGGTGGTAGACCTTGTGGCGTTTCCCGAGGGAGTGATCAGGGCCGAGTTCGGTCGCGACGGTCGGACCGTGCTCGAAGGCGTGGCGGTGGCCGACGATCTCGGTGTTGTCGGCGGAGTAGACCCACGAGGATCCCTCGAGGTCGCCGACCAGGTGCATCAGCCGGTAGAACAGGCCATCGGTGCTGACGAGCTTCTGTGCGTAATCCCGCTTCAGGCGGACATAGAGCTCTGTCGTGACGATGTTGCTATCGTCACGCGGGCGGTTGAAGTAGCGCCGATTCCAGTCGAAGGTCGCCTCGGCGGCCAGTCCGAGGACGGCCTCCTGGAGGATGAACTTGTACTCCTCGAAGGCGAGGTTCGATCCCTGGACGTGGACCTGGACGCCGTCGCCGCCACACCACGGGATGCGAGCCTGCTCGCCGCTGGGCTTTCGAAGATCGTCCCACCGTGGGGAGACGACGAAGTCGGCCGTTTTCTGGTCTGGGCCCTCGGCGTGGATCTTGAACTCGTAGGCGCGATCGCCGGTGATCGCGTCTGACGGCCGAGGCGCGATCCCGGTTTCGTCGTTGTAGTTGAGTCGGACCTGCCAGACGCCATCGCCGAGTTCCATCGTCGCTTCGTCGTGACCGTCGAATTCGTCGAGACAGAGCGCTGTCAGCGCCCAGTATGGGGACAGACCGTTGTCGGTGAACCACCAGAACACATCGACCTCGTGGAAGGCGGGCTCGATGTGGCTCACCCCTCGTCACCTCCGTCAGCCCGTGCTGTTCGCATCTGCTGAAGCTTCGCGCTGGCACTGCTGCCCCGATCGTTCGTCCAGCGGACCTCCTTCGGGAGCGCCGGGCGACGCGGCCCAACGGGGCGATCGCCACGTTCGCCGTGTGCTTCGAGGGACTCGGCGCGCTGGTGGAGCCAACCGAGGACCTCGTCCCGTGGTCCACGCTCCAGGGCGCGCTCGACGCCGATCCAGGAACCGATCACGTCGAGATAGTCGATCCCGCGAATCCGGACCACGATCACGAACGAGGGATCGCTACCCTCCCGGTCGGGCTCCAGGAGCGGTCGGTCGAGATACCGGGCTGGATCCTCACCGATACGCGCCGCTACCTCCGGGAAGCGCTCGCGATCACGGTCGGATGCGGGCCTACCAGGCACTATTCGGACTCTTGGTACTGAGTGCTGGGCCCAGCAGCCCGCCACTGCGGGAGGTGGTCAGGGCGCTCGGGGCAGCCGTACTTGTGGCCGACTTCGCCGTGATCGACGGTGCGCGTACACCGGGCTCCGCAGACGTCGCAGATGAACTCGGAGTCTTTCTCTGCGCGTGGACGCCCAGTGCGGCCGAGGCTCACGCGGTCTCACCTCCTGCGCCTCGGCAGACCGCGTCGAGGATCTCCTGGTGGCGACTGGCCAGCGACTGCCAGCCGACCTCGGTTTCGACGTGGCGGATCCAGTCGGCGACGCCGAAACCGCGAGCCACGAGATCGGCCTGGCCGACGACGCCGGCCGGCGTGCGCCAGATGATGCGGTCGCCGGCGACGTCGTCATCGTCGGCGACGAGATGGTAGTCGCCGCGCGCGTCGAGGCCGAGCAGTTCGTCGACGTCCAGGACGTCCCGGACGGTACCGGCGCGGGCAAGCTGTGGCTCGGACTGTCCCGGCGCGATCAGGCGGGGGCCCTGGCCGGTCCGATCGATGACGACCGCGATGACAGCGCCGTTGAGCGACCAGGCTGACTCGAAGACGACGACGTCGCCGCGCTTGAGGTCGCAGATGGGGACCGACGCCGACGAGGGGGCGGCGTTACTCGCCATCGTCACTTCCCTCCTGGAGGTCCGATCTCGCGCCATGCGACCCATTCTCCACGGTGGTGAAGAACATCAAGAACCCGACACTAAAGGGAAGGACCGCGATGAAGCTGAGTATGAGGGACGCAGTCTGCCAATCGAAAAGCGAGATTATCAACAGAATCCCGCCAAGATTCATGATGGCGCCCCACTGGAAGCGAGTGAGACTGTCGGCGAGGTTCTCACTGCTGGTCTCAGACGTAGCGGCTGATTCAGGGCGACCGCCGTCGGTAACAAGCGGGCGCTCGCCTTCGAGGGCGACATCAGCGCAAACGTCACAGTACCAGTCGCCGTCGACTGAGTCGGTCTCTGCGTCGTCTGTCTGCCCCTCGTGGCCGCAGAGGATGCACATCTCGGAGTTGACCGCAGACACATCACCAATCATGAAGCACCACCGGCCGTCACCACAGAGGTGGTTGGTTCGGTGGGCTTCCTGTTGAAAAAGCGGAGAACTATCTCGGCACTCCGAGAGACGTAACCACTCCCTAATACCCACCTAAATTCACTATTAGTTAACTTACATTGTTGTTGACACATGGTATGCCAATGTTCCAACGGGGGGATGGGGTCAGAGCAGTGTATCACCCAGAGGAGGTCGAGAATGGGGATCTTGTCGTTCGAATCATCGAACTGGTCGCGAATGTGCAGAACACCCAGGCTGAGACGCTCCCACCGTTGCAGACCAGCATCGACGGAGAGGCATTGGAGTCGTTGCTTAGGAGTACCGCTCCCGGCGGAGAGATCCACGTTATGTTCTCCTACGCGGGGACGACCGTGTCGATTACACACACGAATCAAATCAGCATTCGTGTGACGGAAATGTGAGTCGCTGATCGACTTTGATTTTCGCCGTTCGGGGCGGCCCCTGTGCGGCTCGTTTGGGGACTGCTTGGTACTGTAGGCTGAACAAACATTCAGGAAAAGTTTCATGTTTCTCAGGGAATACTCTAATCCCGGGGGAAGCGCTCTGCCAAGACTCGTCCCCCTTCGGTGCGCTTCTCCCTTTCTTGATATTCCTCGTCCTACCGACCGGTCGTTACAGTCTGCGTCGGGGGTGGAAGAATCCCGACCGCCGTCGGTGGCGAGACCGTCGCCGCAATCGACACCGACACGGTTGTCGCTTCGATCGGCGGCCTCGACGATCGTCTCGGGAACGTCTTCGAGGGCAGTCTGGAGCTGATGCTCGGAGACGTGTTCGGGCGCCGCGATCAAGACCGAGACGTCGCCGTGCTCGACACGGGCGATCGCCTGGGCCTCAACGATCTCGACGTCGACGATGGTCGGCGTCACGGCCGACACCTCCCGTCGTCCAGGGCGGGACAGCGTTGGCCGTCTTCTTCGATGACGGTTCCACAGAACTCGCAAACTGCGATATCGGCCGTATCACGGCCGAGGAACGCAGGAGATGGGCTCAAGCCGACCACCTCCGCTCCCTACACAGAAGCCGAGACGGCGTCGACCCGCGTTCCGTTTCGGCAAGAACTCTCCTCGCGAAGTGAGGATTGGGGTTGAAATAACCCCCATCTAAACGGCTGTCTGAAGGCCTGTGCGTGGCTAACGGGGAAAGTCTCCACGGGCGAGAAACGGGCATGGACTCGCCGGGATTTGAACCCGGGGCCTCTCCCATGCCAAGGGAGTGATCTACCCCTGATCTACGAGCCCGCGGTCGCATCACTGCCTACCCCCGAGAGGGGTTTAAGCGCTTCGAATCGCCCGCCGTACGAGGGTGCCTCACGACCGCCGAACCCGGGCGTCCGTGACCGTCGCCGCGGACGCTCGCCACGAGTCGAAAAGGTTTACCGCGCCGCTCGAAGACTGGTGGACGGGAACAGCGCGGCCGCAAATCCGACTCGTTCGCTCTCGCGGACTTGGGATTGCGGTAGTGCGTGGACGCCCGCCGACCGCGGCCCAGCCGCGAGTCGAGCGGTCGTCGAACACGCTCTCCTGCGGCCACCGTTCCAACCAGATACATGGCACGAATGCACACCCGACGCCGCGGCTCGTCCAGTTCGGACAAACCCGTGGCAGACGATCCGCCGGAGTGGAGCGACGTCGACGCGGACGACGTCGAAGCACGCGTCGTCGAACTCGCGGACCAGGGCCACTCCCCCTCGGAGATCGGCCTGAAACTCCGCGACGAGGGCGTCAAGGGGACGCCGATCCCCGACGTCTCGCTGGCGACCGGCAAGAAAGTGACAGAGATCCTGGATGACAACGACGCCTCCCCGGACCTCCCCGAGGACCTCCGGAACCTCATGGAGCGCGCCGTGCGCCTCCGCGAGCACGTCGAGGACAACCCCCAGGACGCACAGAACCGCCGGGCGCTCCAGAACGCCGAGTCCAAGATCCGCCGTCTCGTGGACTATTACCGCGGCGACAAGATCGACGAGGAGTTCCGGTACAGCTACGACGACGCCGTCGAACGTCTCGAATAACCGATGTCGACAGCGCGCACCGCCGACGCTGACGCCGACGACGTCGCCGCCGCCGTCCGCGACGCCCGCTTCCTGCGGGTGCTCTCGCGGGCCGACGGCGCCGCACTCGCGGCCAGCGGCGTCCTCGCCCGGACCTGCCGCGACCTCGGCGTCCCGTTCCAGGTGCGCGCCCTCGCCGATCCGGACCCGACCGCCGTCGCCGGCGACGACGCGCTCACCGTGACGGTGGGTGCGACCGGCGGCGACCGCAGCCTCGTCGGCGGCGACCGGCCCGCGGCGACGACTGCGGCGGCCGCGGCCCGGGACCTCGGCGTCGACGTCGATCCGACCCTCGCACTGGCGGGGGTCGTCGCCGCCGGCCACGCGCCCGAGGAGGCGAACGTCCTCCTCGAACGGGCCGAGGACGCCGGCGTCGTCGCCCGGAGACCGGGCGTCGGCGTCCCGACTGCCGACCTCGCTGACGGGCTCGCCCACTCGACGCTGCTGCACGCGTCGTTCTCGGGCGATCCCGGGAGCGCCGAGCGAGCCATAGCGGACGTCGAGGGCGTCGAACGAGCCGACTCCCTCGACGAGGACGCCCGCCGGCGCGTCGCCTCGCTGGCGGCGCTGTCGGTCGCGAGCGATCCCGAGGCGTCCGCACGGGCCCCGGAAGCGGTCGAGCGGTTCCTCCGTCCGTACGGGACCCCGGAGGGGCCTTTCGCCACCCTCGCCGGCTACGCCGACGTGCTCGACGCCGTCGCCCGGGAGCGTCCAGGGACGGGCGTCGCGCTCGCGCTCGGCCACGACGCCCGGGAGTCGGCGCTGGCGGCGTGGCGCGACCACGCTGCAGCGGCCCACGCGCTCGTTCGCGACGCCGGGTTCGCCCGCTACGACGGCGTCCTCGTCGGTCACGTCGAGCGATCGGAGGGACCGTCCTCGACCGCTCGGCTGTCGACGGCGGCGCGCTTGATCCGGGACTTCCGCTCGCCGGAGCCGGTCGCGCTCCTCGTCGACGGGGGCCACGCCGCCGCGGCGAGCGTCGACCCGATCGGCGTCGGCGAGCGGATGGCCAGGGCGGCGGCCGCGGTGCGGACGGAAGCGGGCGAGGACCCCGCGGACGCCAGTCCGATCGGCTACGGCGACGCGACGAGCGGGGAAGCGCGCGTACCAACGACCACACTGACCACGTTCGTCGACGCCTTCAGGGAGGCGCTCTGACCGTGCCCAAACACAGCGCGGAGGTCCGGACGACCCACGCCGACGCCGCGACGGTGGCGGCAGCGGTGGCCCCGGACAACACCGCGTCGATGACGACCCGCGTCGACGGCGACACGGTCGTCACGTCCATCCGCCGGTCGCGGCCGGGCGGCCTCCAGTCGAGCCTCGACGACTACGTGGTCAACCTGACGGTCGCAGCGACCGTCACCGACACAGCAGCAACCTACACACCATGAGCGAACGATCAGTTTCGAAAGCAAAGCGCGGCAAACGGTGGTACACCCTCATCGCTCCCGAGCAGTTCGACCGGGAGGAACTGGGTGAGACCGTCGCCGACGAACCCGAGAAAGTACAGGGACGCACGATCGAAGTCACGCTGGGCGAACTTCAGGACGACGCCAGCGCCAACAACATCAAGCTCACGTTCAAGGTGAACGACGTGGCGTCGGACTCGGCGTACACCGAGTTCGTCAAGCACGAACTCACCCGCGACTACCTGCGGAGCCTGGTGCGACGCGGTGCCTCGAAGGTCGGGGCGACCATCACGGTCCTGACGACCGACGACTACCGCGTCCGGATCCAGCCGGTCGCGTTCACGACCAAGAAGGCCGACCGCTCCCAGGAGCAGGCCATTCGCCGGATCATGATCGACCTCGTCGAGGAGGCCGGCCGCGAGCGGACCTTCGCGGAACTCGTCGACAGCGTCGTCGAGGGGCGACTCTCCTCGGCGATCTACAACGACGCCAAGACGATCTACCCGCTCCGCCGGGTCGAGATCCAGAAGCTCACCCTCGAAGCCCACCCCGAAGAGGTCGCCGCCGAGGAGGAGGCCGCCGTCGACGTCGACGCCGACGACGTCGCGGTCGACGAGGCCTGACTCGGCCGGACTTCGAACGCTTTTCTCCCGCCGTCTCCGAGAGCGCCGTAGCGCCGTGGCCACCCCCGGGAGCCGTCGTCGACGCGGTTCAGTTCATGTCCCGGAGTCGGATCTCCCCCGTGCTGCCCCCCACCTCGATCGAAACGGTGTACGTCGCCGTCTCCGGAACCTCGAACTCCTCGTGGCCGCTACTGGCGGCGGTCGAGACGATCTCTTCGCCCGTTTCGGCGTGATTGACGTACCCGTTGACGGCCCCGGGACCGTCGTCCGCTTTGTCCACTTCGAGCCGCATCCGGTTCCCCGCTTCCAGTTCTATGTCCCAGCTCTTCGTCGGGGTTGTCGCCGAGATCCCCGTCTTGTGCAACACCGCGTCCCCCTGGAGACATCCCGCCACCGCTACCGTGCTGACGATTCCCGTCGCGACACCGAGATATCTGCGTCTATTCATTTTCTCAGTTATATTTCCTCATCGCCCGAATAAGTTCCCCAGGGAATCGACCGGGTGCTGCGCTCGTTCGCGGGCACCCGGAGACTCCGTGCCGACCGCATCCGTCACTCACTGCGTGCTCCGTCGGCGCGCAAACACTCCGACGTAGAACACGGTCGGGTTACTCTTCTTGTTGCTGTTGCTCCCCTTCGACGACGACGGTGCCGACCATGCCGGCCTGCTCGTGGGGGATGCAGAAGTAGGGGTGAGTGCCGGGCACCTCGAAGGTGTGCGTGAAGGTGTTGGCGTTGGAGAGGCTCCCCTCCAGGTCGCCCGAGAAGCCGTCGCGGGCCGCCGACTCGGAGTCGAAGTCGCCGCTGGCGAAAAACGCCGCCCCCTCGGGAAGGCTCTCCTCGTAGGCCGTGACGGTGTGCCCGCGCGAACTCGTGTTTCGCCAGGTCACCGACTCGCCGACCGAGACGGTGATCTCGGGTGGATCGAACGCGGTAGCGGTCATGCCGACGTCGTACTCCCCGGTGCTCGCGACCGAGGCACAGCCCGCGACCCCGATCAGGCCGGCGGTGCCAACCGCGCGCAGGAATCGCCGTCGGTCCATGGACGGGCGTCGGTGTCGAACGGAGGTAAACGGCGTGGTTCGCTGCCGGACCGTGAGAACGACCGAAAGCCGTCGGACGGTCGCGTCGACGGTAGGCGGTCGAGCCGAAAGCCAGGTCGGCGTTCGATCCGGCTCAGGCGCCGAGTTCGGCGCCGACGTACAGGACGACGACGAGGAACACCCAGACGACGTCGACGAAGTGCCAGTACATCGACGCAGTGGTGACGGAGACGTGTCGCTCGGCCGAGTACTGCCCGAGCAGCGCGCGCCAGAGGACGATGCCGAGTAACACCGCACCCAGCGTCACGTGGAGCCCGTGGAGGCCGGTCAGCCCGAAGAACGCCGACCCGTAGATGCCGGAGGTCAGCGTGAAGTCCGAGTGGACAATGAACTCGAAGTACTCCAGCACCTGCCCGCCGATGAACACCACGCCGAGCAGCAGCGTCACCGCCAGCCCGAGGATGAAGCTCCGGCGGTCGTTCTTCCGGATCGCGACGTGGGCCCAGTGGAGCGTGAACGACGACGCGATCAGAAGCGCCGTGTTCGCGATGACGAGCGAACTCGTCAGGTCCGGCAGCGCCTGGGGGGGCCACGTGCCCGACCGGATGAAGAAGTAGTACGTGAAGCCGGCGCTGAACGTGGCGATCTCGGATCCCAGGAAGGCGATCATCCCCCATCTGAGCTTGCTCGCGCGCTTCGAACTCGCTTCGTCCGACCAGAAGTGTGCGACGAAGGCGTGGTACAGCCAGCCGTAGATCCCCGCCAGGAACAGCCCGATCGCCCCGACGAACACGGCCGGGCCGACCATCGGTCCCACGAGCGGCTCCTCGCCGCTGCCGAGGATGTACAGCGCGGCGCCGACGTAGATGCCCGCGGCGCCGAGCGCGGTGACGAACGGCCACCAGCTCGCCTCGCCGAAGCCACGCGGCCAGTCCTCGACCGCCGGGAGGTGATGGCCGTGGTCCTCGTGTGCGTCTTCGGTACCCATGAGCGGTCGTTACGGGTGGCCCGATAAAAATCCTCCCAAGCGCGTCCGTCCGCCCCGCCCGAACGACCGCTATCGAGGGGTGAGACGGTTGTGACCACGGGACACAGTTGGCGTCGACGGCGTGACTTCGGAAGCTACACGGGCGTGAACGACAAACGCCCGCCGATGAGCGACCGACTGGCCGGCGGCGACCGCAGGGCGTCCGTCCGGACCGTCGCCCTCGCGGCCGTGCCTGCCGCTACGATCGTCGCGGCGCTCGCCGGCACCGCCGCCGCCCACAGCGGCGCGCTCCGGGGGACGACCCGGGAGTCGCTGGCGATCCCGACGTGGCTGTTCCTGCTGACCGGCGGCGGCGCCGTCGGCGCGTCGTTTCTGCTCGCCTCGTTCGTGACCGACCGGACCCTGATCGCCGCCATCCACGAGTGGGGCGCCTCCGTCGACGCCGCGACGGTGCTGCGGGCGGGGCGCCGTCTCGCACAGGTCGCGGGGCTCCTCGGTCTCGCGGCGGTGCTGGGCGTCGGCCTGTTCGGCCCGGGGACGGGCGCTCGCAACCTGGCGATTCTGCTCGTCTGGGTCGCGTGGTGGGGCGGGCTCGTCGCCTCGACGTACCTCGTCGGGAACGTCTGGCCCGCAGTCGATCCGTTCCGGACCGTCGCCGGCGCCCTGCCGACGCTCGGTTACCGGTACCCCGAGCGGCTGGGCGCCTGGCCCGCCGTCGCGGGGTTGCTCGCGCTCGTCTGGGTCGAGGTGGTCTCCCCGCTCGCGGACGAACCGGGGCTGCTGGCCGGTACGGTCGCGGGATACGGCCTGCTCACCGTCGCCGGCGCCGTCGTCTTCGGCCCCGGCCCGTGGTTCGCCCGGGCGGATCCCGTCGCCCGGACGCTCGCGCTGTACGGGGCGGTGGCGCCGGTGGGCCGCTCGCAGCGGGGCGATGCGGACGGGTCGATTCGGGTTCGCCTGCCGGGCACCGCCCTGCGGGACCTCGATTTGGGCGCCGAACCGGGGTCGGTGGCGTTCGTCGTCGGCGTCCTCTTCGTCACCACCTACGACGGGTTCGTGGCGACGGATCTCTGGGCGGGCGTGGCCCGGACCCTCGTCGCCGCCGGCCTCCCGCCGACGGCCGTCTACGCCGCCGCCTACCTCGTGGGGTTCGGGCTCTCGTACGGCGCCTTCCGTCTCGCCGCGCGGTCGGCCCGCCGGACTGCCGACACCTACCTCACCGGCCGGGCGCTCGCGCGCCGCTTTGCCCCGCCGCTGTTGGCCATCGCCGCCGGCTACCACCTCGCGCACAACCTCGGGACGGTGCTGACGCTGGCGCCGGCGCTGCTGTCGGTTCTCGGGTCGCCCCTGTCACCGCCGCTGAACCCGCCCACGCTCGCTGCCCTGCCGGGGTGGATCGGTGCCGCCGAGATCGCGCTCGTGCTCCTCGGCCACCTGCTCGCCGTCTGGGTCGCCCACGCCACGGCCTACGACCTGTTCCCCGACCGTGTGCAGGCGGTCCGGAGCCAGTACGGCGTGACCCTCGCGATGGTACTGTTTACGATGACCAGCCTCTGGATCGTCACCCAGCCGTACGCCGAACCACCCTTCCTCTGATCGATGACCGACTCCACTGCCCCGACTGCACCCGATTCGACCGCGCCTGATTCGATTGCGCCCCCGCCCCGGACGGCCGTCGAGACGTCGGTGCCGCCCGACCGGGAGGCCCACCGCTGCGAGCGCTGCGGCCGGCCGTTTGCGGCCGCGCCGGCGCTCGCGCTCCACCGGGGGCTGGCCCACGGTGACGACCTCGACCCGGCCGAGCGGGAGGCCTACGCCGCCGCTCTCGACGACGAGCGGGCTGACCTCCGGCGGTTCCGGATCGTCGCGCTCGGCGCCCTCGTGTTGCTGTACTTCGGGCTCCTGTTCGCCTACGCCGTCTTCGCCTGAGGAAGGTCGGATCCGCGCCGGCCGCGCCGTCGTTGCTTTGTCTCGCAAGCCGCGTCCCCTTCCGGCGGAGACCCGAACCCTGGATCATGCAGAGCGTCGTACACGTCGTGTCGGCCGACGAGTCAGAACACCAGACCGCATTCGCCATCACCGAGAACCTCCTCGAATCCGGCGAGATCGACGACGTGGCGATCGTCGCCCAGGCGGAGGGCATCCACGCGGTCGCGACCGACGGGGAACACGTCGATCGGATCCGGTCGCTGCTTGCGGAGGGGGTCGCGTTCAGCGGCTGTGGGAACACACTCGACGCCAGGGGCATGGAAGAGTCCGACCTCGTCGAGGGCGTCGAAGTCGTCCCGGAGGGCGCAGTCGAGGTGACGCGGCTGCAGGACGAGGGCTACGCGTACCTGCGACCGTAACTGCCGAGCGCACGCGGGAGATGTCCACAATGGCCAGTCGTGCGAGCGCGACGGTCGACCGACCGGTCACTCTTCGATGGCCGACCGACCGGTCACTCCGGCGCCGCGCCGGTGCGGTGGAACGGCCGCGAGGAGATGGCCTCCCGGAGGTCGGACAGCGACGCGCGCCCGGACCCTCCGGTCATCGCGGAGACGACGGCGAACACCTCCTGTCTGGATACCTTCACGCCCTGGGCGGTCACGGCGGCCTCGGGTTCGGCAGCGAGTTCCCGTAGCGTCCCGACGGCGAGCAGGAAGGGAATCGCCCAGGCAGCGAGGGTGTTGCCGTCGGTCGTCGGCACCGTCTCCAGGTACGTCTGTGCGTCGTCGAGGAACGTTCGCGCGTGGGCGGTCGTGCGGCGGACGACTCTGGCGGTCGCGGTGGCGTGTTCGTCGGCGGTGACCTCGTCCTGTGGCACGCCCTCGCCTTCGAGCCAGTCGGCGGGGAGATAGACGTTGTTCTCGGCCTCGTAGTCGTCGTAGACGTCCTTCGAGATGTTGACCAGCTGGAGCAGCAGGCCGAACTCCTCGGCGGTGTCGTACAGGCGGTCGACGCGGTCGCCGTCCACGTCGCCGCGGGTCACGAGGTTGGTGATGAGGTTGCCGACAGTACCGGCGGCGTAGTAACAGTACTCCTCCAGTTCCTCGCGGGACTGGATCCGGAGCCCGCCGACGTCGGCGTACCGCTCGACGAACATCGCCATCCCCTGGACGAGCTCGCGTGCGGGCGGGGTCACGGCCTCGCGGACGTCGACCGGGAGCGCGTCGAAGGTCCGGACGACCCGTTCGGCCTCCGTGACGACGGCCCACTCCTCGCCGGCGTCGTCGGGGACGTACGGGCCGACGGCGTCGACGAACTCCCCGACTTCCGTGTCGTCGTCGGGGTCGAGCGCCCTGTCGTACAGCCGGAGCAACCGTACCTGATCCTCGGGGTCGATCACCTCGGCGTCCTCTATGGTGTCCGCGATCCGACAGACGAGATACCCCACACAGATATACGACGACATCGGCTCCTCTAACACGTCGACCGTGAGTGCGAAGGTGCGTGACACCCCGTCCACTGCCTCGTGGCACCACTCGAGGTCGGCCGTGTTCGGAAGCTCGTCTTCGGCGTGCGCTGACATTCGAGCGACTCGTGGTAGGGGATGGGGCATAAAAAGTCTCGTGGCGGAATCCGACCTCTCTCCGGCGGTTCTGACCTCTCGCACGTGACTCGATGGGTTCCGGGCCGGCGAAACGCCTTTATCGGTCAGACCGATGTCATACCTATGTCGACTCCGACCGTCCTCGTCACCTTCGACCCCCGGGGTTCGGCGTCCGTGATCAGGGACGCCTTGTCGGCCGACGCGACCGTCCGGTTTCTCGACGACCTCCCGGAGGCCGACGGTCCAGACGCGGTGGCCAACGCCGACTACCTGCTCTGTTTCTCGCCGACCCACGACCTCACCGACGAGGAGTTCGCCCGCCTGCACGGCGACCAGACCCTCCAGACCGGGTCGGCCGGCGTCGACCACATTCCGTTCGAGGGCTTGCCCGACGGCATACGCGTGCTCAACAACGCCGGCGCCCACGCGGAACCGATGGCCGAACACGTCCTCGCGCTGTATCTCGCCCTCGCCAAGCGCTTGCCGATCGAACACCGGAACCTGCGGGACGGCGAGTTCAACCAGTTCGAACCGAACCGGTGGGTCGACGGCTCGGTCTGTGGCATCTTCGGCTTCGGGAGCATCGGCCAGGCGACCGCGCGCCTGCTGAAGCCCCTCGGCGTCGAGGTCCACGGGATTAACCGGTCCGGTGAAGCCGACGAGCCGACCGCCTTCCTCGGGACCCCCGACGACCTGGAGCGCGTGCTCGAACGATGTGACGGCCTCGTCGTCACCGCGCCGCTGACCGAGGAGACCCGCGGGCGCATCGGGCGCGAGGAACTGGAACTGATGGCCGACGACGCCTTCCTCATCAACGTCGGCCGGGGGGAGATCGTCGACCAGGAAGCCCTGTACGAGCATCTGACCGACCACCCGGAGTTCCAGGCCGGCATCGACGCCTGGTGGACGGAACCGCTCAGCGACGGCGAGTTCGCCCTCGACTATCCCCTGCTCGATCTGCCGAACGTGCTCGGCAGCCCCCACAGCGCCGCGCAGGTCCCGGACCTCAACGAGATCCGCCTCCGCCACGCCGCCGAGAACGTCCGGCGGGCGATCGAGTCGACGCCGGAGAACGTCGTCGATCCGGAGCGGGGCTACTGAGGACGCCGTATCCGGACAGGGGGTCGCGTCGGCGTTCCGGGTCCCTGCAAGACCTTTAGGGGCGTCGGCCGAACCCCCCGGCTATGGAGTTCACGCCGACGGCCGAACACCGGCGGATGCGCGAGACGGTCGCCGACTTCGTCGACCGGGAGGTCGTCCCGCGGGCCGCAGAGGTCGACGCGGCCGACGAGTTCCCCGCGGACCTCGTCGACGAGATGGCCGACCTGGGGCTCATGGGCATGCCGTTCCCCGACGAGTACGGCGGCGCCGGCCTCGACACCCACGCCTACGCCGACTGTCTGGCCGAGATCGCCCGCGGCAGCGGGAGCCTCGGGACGGTGGTCGCCGCCCACACCTCGCTGGCGGCCGCGATGGTCGCGGACTACGGCACCGAGGCCCAGAAGCGCGACTATCTCGTCCCGCTGAACGAGGGAGTCGACGTCGGCGCCTTCGCGCTGTCGGAGGCCGGCGCCGGCAGCGACGTGGGAGCGATGACGACGACGGCGACCCGCGACGGCGACGACTACGTCCTCGACGGGGGCAAACTGTGGACCTCGAACGGCTCGGTAGCCGACACCGTGATCGCCTTCGCCAAGACCGACCCCGACGCCGGCAACGAGGCGATCACCGCCTTCGTCCTGCGGCCACCCGAGGACGACGGCGTCGTCGTCGCCCGCACGGAGGACAAACTCGGCGACCGGGGGTGTCCGGCCGCCGAACTCCGCTTCGACGGCGTGCGACTCCCGGCCGACCGCCGCCTCGGCGACGAGGGTGAGGGGTTCGGGCAGGCGCTGCGGACGTTGAACGGCGGGCGCATCTCCATCGCCGCCCGCTCAGTCGGCATCGCGCGGGCCGCCCGGGACGCAGCCGTCGACTACGCCGGCGAGCGCGAGCAGTTCGACCGTCCGATCGGCGAATTCCAGGCGATCAAACACAAACTGGCGGACATGGACACGAAGGTCCAGGCCGCCCACCTCCTGATGCATCGTGCGGCCGACCTGAAGGAGGCCGGCGACTCCTACGTCAAAGAAGCCGCCCAGGCCAAACTGTACGCCTCCGAGGTGTCCCGCGAGGTCGCAAACGAGGCGATCCAGGTCCACGGCGGCGTCGGCTACACGACGGACTTTCCGGTCGAGCGCTACTTCCGCGACGCGAAACTCAACGAGATCTACGAGGGGACGAGCGAAATCCTGCGCAACACGATCGGCGACCGACTGCTGGACTGAGTCGGCGAGGATCGCTCCCGACCGCGGGCGGCGACTCGATCCCGCCGGCGTTCCCGGCCAGGGATGTAAAATCATAAAGCCCCCCTCGCCGCACCGGACGGTATGAAGCCGCGGTTCGTCGGTCGACTGGGGCTCGCGGACGCCGTCACCGTCGCCAACGCCGCGCTCGGCTTCCTCGCGGCGGTCGCGGCGACGGTCGACCCGGCGCTTGCGGCCCGGGTCGTCCTCCTCGCGGCCATCACGGACGCCCTGGACGGCATCGTCGCCCGGAGGCGAGGGAGCACGCCGGCCGGCGAGTACCTCGACTCCCTGGCGGACGTGGCCTCCTTCGGCGTCGCGCCCGCGCTGCTCGTGGCCACTGTCGCGCTGGACGCCTGGTCGTTCGGCGCCCGTCCCCTGCTGGTGGCGGTCGGGGTTGGCGTGCCGGCGCTGTTCGTCGCCATGGCGGTCACCCGCCTCGGCCTCTATACGGCCTACGACAGCGACGTGAACGAGACCGAGGGGGTCCAGACCACCCTCGCCGCGACCATCGTCGCCGCCGGCGTGCTCGCGGGGTACGTCGCGCCCGGCCTGCTCGTCGCGCTCGCGGCCCTCCTCGCGGCGCTCATGGTGTCGACGGTCACCTACCCGGACCTCCACGCCCAGGACGCCCTGGTGATGGGGGTCGTCCAGGGGCTGGCGATCCTGTTCACCGGCCGCGTGGGTGAGGTGTTCGCCTTCGGCCTGCTCTTTCTCGCGCTCGCGTACCTGTTTCTCGGCCCGCGGTACTACTGGCGCGACGGCATCACGGGCTGGCGTGCCTGACCCGTCATACCGGTCGCCCCGTGCGCCCGATCCGTGAGTGGCCGGCGCCGCCCGCTCACATCCCCATGTCCGCCGCCGCTTCGGGGACGGGCAACTCGTTTTGCGACGCCCCGAGCAGCTCTGCGGCGTGGTCCAGGGCCATGTCGAAGCCGTAGTACCGCTCCAGTTCGTCGCCGTCGACGCTCCGCCGCACCGCGAGCATCGCGTACCCCTCCCGGTTCTGTGCGACCACCGCACGCGCGCCGTCGCGTTCGAACGCCAGCACGCGCTCCTCGTCGGTCTCGCGGTAGGTCGCCGTGATCCCCCCGGCCGCGGCCTCGGTCCCGGTCCCGCGTTCGCCCTCGGCGTCGCCGTCGGTCATGTCCGGGGCTTGGCGCGGATCCCCGAGAGGGTGTCGGTCGACGGCCCGTCGGTTTCCATCGTCGCTGGCCGGGGGGACGGTCGACCTACTGGTCCTGGATCGCGTCCGAGGCGATCGATCGCCCCTTCGCGTTGAGTTCGACCTCGTGGCGAATCCGGACCTCGTCGACGACGTTGTGGTCGATCAACCGCTCGAACAGTTTCTCAACCCTGTCGACTTCCAGCCCGAGGAACTCGGGGATGTCGAACGGCTCGACGCCGGAGTACAGCGCCGTCAGCACCTGCTTGTCGGTATCGCTCAGTTCGATCGCCGTGTCGCTCTGTTCTTCCCCTTTCCGCAACAGCGAGGTGAGAAAGCCGATCTGCCTGTCGGGGCCCGAGAGGTACGTCTGGACCGACGTCCCCTCGTCGGAGTGTTCGACCTCGATCACCCGCCGCTCCTCGTCTAAGACCTTGCGGACGCCGGTCATGGTGTCGCCGATGTCGTCAAGGCGGATCTCGACGAACTTCCCGGTGACCGTCGCCACCGACACCGCCTCCGGTTCGACCTTGATGCGGCACTGCTCCCACTCGGTGTTCTGGACGACCCCGCCCTCGACGGCCGGGTGGCGCGCGAGAAACTGGTCGTAATGGAGGAGTGCGCCGAAGACGTCCCGCTCGAACTCCTCGTACTCGTCGGCCGGCGAGAGGAGGATCACGTCGTCGCCGCCGTTCAGGTGGAGGGCGAGGTAGTCCGACACCGTCGCGACCCGCTGGTTGACGTCGAAGCGGCCGCCGACGCTGTCGACGGCGTCGAGCGGTACCGTCCGCTTGCCGCCGGTCGCCGCCATGACGACCCGCTTGTTCGACAGCAGGATGCGGCCGCTGGTCCAGGTGGCGTCGTTCAGTTCGCGCCCGTTTCGCAGCGCCTGGATGAACCGTCCCCGCGTGTCGACGACCTTGGTCTCGTCCGGCCTCATCGCTTCGTCACGTCCGTGTCGTCCAGTCTCGCCGCGTCGTTTTTGGGTGTTACGTCCGGTCCCGTCGGTTCGGTCTCGCCTATCGGTAGCCCGGTGGCTCCTGGGCCGCGTCGTCCCGCGACGGCGGTCCGCGCGTCCGGGTCCGGCCTCACGGTCACTCCCTGGTGTTCCGGTAGATCCGCAGTCGTTTCTCGACCGGCTCGAACCAGTCCCGGCAGTCGTGGGGCACCGTCTCGGTCATGCCGATGGTGAGGTAACCGTCCGGGGCGACGCCGTCGCCCAGGGTGTCGAAGACGGCTCGCTTGGCCGACGAGTCGATGTAGATGAAGAGGTTGCGACACAGCACCAGATCGAAGGTGCCCGGCGGCCGCTCGCGGATCAGGTCGTGCTTTCGGAATTCGACCATCCGCTTTATCTCCTCGCTGACGGTGAAGGTGTCGGCCTCCCGGCTGATGAACCGATCGTAGCCGTCGATCGGTTCGAGCTGTTCGTCCAGGTCGTTCGTCTCCGAGGCGTGGTAGACGCCGTCCCGGGCCTTCCGGAGGATCGCCTCCTTGATGTCGGTGCCCACGATCTCGATCGATCGCTCGTCGATCCGGTCGTCGTCGTGGGCGAGCATCGCCGTCGAGTAGGCCTCCCGCCCGTCCGAGCAGGCCGCGCTCCACACCGACACCCGGCGGCGCTCGCTGGTGAGGTCCGCGAGCACGTCCCGGAGTGCTTCCCACACCTCGGGGTTGCGGAAGAAGGAGGTGACGTTCACCGAGAGGGCGTCCAGCAGCGCCGCTTGCTCCTCCTCGCTGTCTTCGAGCAGGTCGTGGTAGTCGCGGTAGTCGGCGGCGTCGTTGCGCCGCATCCGCGAGGAGATCCGCCGGTCGAGGTAGGCGTCGTTGTAGTGGCTCGTCGCGAAGCCCAGCGACTCCTCGATGTACCGACAGAGCCGATCGAAGGCGGCGTCGGTCGTCGCACCCATCAGTCGGCTGCCCCCTCGCCGGACTCGCCCGACTCCTCGGCGTCGGCGCCGGGCGGCGACTGGTACATCACCCGCTCGGCGGCCGCCGGCATGTCCAGCGTCCCCACGTCGAGGATCGGGATGACGTTGCCGTCGCCGATCACGGCGGTGCCGGAGAGTCCGTCGGCGCCGGAGAGCGGCCCCTGGAGCGGCGTGACGACGACCTCCTCCTGCCGGGTGACACGGTCACACCGGAGCGCGACCTGCCGGTTCGACGGGCGGATGCGGACGAGCATCGGGTCCTCGACCGGCGGAGCGTCGACGTCGAGCGCGTTCCGCAGCGGGATCAGCGGGAAGACGGTGTCCTCGTGGACCACCACGTCGACGCCGTTGATGCTCTGGACGTCGCCGCCGCCCATCCGGCCGATCTCGTCGATGTACTTGATCGGGACGCCGAACTCCCGGGTTCCGACCTCGACGAACAGCACCTTGATGATCGCCACCGACACCGGGAGCCGGATCTTGAACGTCGATCCCTCGCCGGGAGTCGACGTGACCGACACCGAGCCGTCGAGCGCCTCGACGGTCGTCCTGACGACGTCCATCCCGACGCCCCGGCCGCTCACGTCGGTGATCTCGTCGTTCGTGGAGAAGCCGGGGTGGAAGATGTAGTCGTAGACCTCCTCGTCGGGCATCGCGGCCAGTTCCTCGCGGGTGGCGACGCCCTCGGAGATGGCCTTCTCCTTGACGCCGTCGAGGTCGATGCCGCCCCCGTCGTCCTCGACGGTGATGACGACGGTGTCGTGCTCGCGCTCGGCCCGGAGTTCGATCGACCCCGTCTCGGGCTTGCCGGCCGCCGCCCGCTCCTCGGGCGGTTCGATGCCGTGGTCGACGGCGTTTCGCAGCACGTGCATCAGCGGATCGGAGATCTCGTCCAGGATCGTCCGGTCGAGTTCGATGTCCTGGCCCTCGACGGTGAAGTCGACGCGCTTGTCCTGCTCGCGGGCCAGGTCCCGCACCAGCCGCGGGAACTTGTCGAACACCTTCTTCAGCGGGATCAACCGCATGTCCATCACGGTGTTCTGGAGGTTCGAGCTGATCTTGTCCAGCTCGTCCATCGTGTCGAGCCCGGCCGTGTCGTCGCCCTCCAGCGCCTGCCGGAGCTTGATCCGCGAGGTGACCAGCTGCTCGACGAGTTCGTGGAGCTCGTCGAGCTGGTCGACGTCGACGCGGACCGACTTCACCTCCGAGATCGACCGTCCGTCGTCGCTCGCGTCCCCGGACGAGCCGTCGTCGTCGTCGTCGCCGTCTTCGCCGTCGCCACCCGAGGTCCCGCTCCCGCCGGCTGAACCATCCCCGCCGGCAGCGTCGCTCGCTCTCGATCCATCGTCCGCCGACTGCTCGCCGTCCACCGTGGCGTCGTCGCCGGCCGTCAGCGCCGCGTCGCCGCCGCCCGCGAGGCCGAGCGCGCCCGACAGTTCGGTGACCGTCGCCCGCGACACCGACCAGAGATCGGCGAACGTCTCGGCGGTCTCCTCGGCCCCGAGGCCGGCCACGTACAGTTCGAAGCCGTCCTCGAACTCGCCGTCGCGGATCGCATCGAGGTCGGGGTCGGCCGCCAGCACCGTCACGGGATCGGGAACGCTGTCGAGGAAGAGGCCGGCGTCGACGCTTTTCATCTCGCCCACGTCGAGTTCGATCCCGACGTGGAAGACCCGATCGTGGGCCTCGATCTCGTCGTCCTCGGCGTGCTCGCGCAGGAACTCGACGAGTTCCGATCGATCCGCGTCCGGCCCTTCGCCGGCGTCGTCGGCCGGGTCGGCATCCTCGCCCGCGCCAGCGTCGTCCGCTCCGTCCGCGTCGTCGTCGCCGTCACCGCCGGGGGCGTCCCCGTCGTCGTCCCCGTCGCTGGCCTCGGCGTCGTCGTCGCTCGCGTCGGCTTTGTCGGGATCGCCGGCGTCGGCTTCATCGCCCTCCTCGGCGTTCTCGACTTCCGCCCGGAGGGCGTCGACCGTCTCCGCGGGGTCGACGGTGGACTCGCCGGTCTCCTCGATCTCGTGGAGCACGTCGAGGATCAGGTCGACACCGTCGAAGACCAGATCCATCCGTTCGGGAGTGACCTCGATGTGGCCCTGCCGGACCGCGTCGAGCAGGTCCTCGATGGCGTGGGCGATCGTCGCGGCGGTGTCGAAGCCCATCGCGCCGAAGTTCCCCTTCAGCGTGTGGGCCCGCCGGAAGATGTCGTCGATCGCCTCCTCGTCCTCCGGGTTGTCCTCCAGCTGCAACAGGGAGTTGTTCAGCTGCGTGATGCTCTCCTCGCTCTCGGTGATGAATGCCTGGTGGAGTTCGTCGTCCATGTCAATCCCTCGCGATTGCGTCCAGCACGCCGTCGGCGACTTCCTCGGCCGGCAGCACCTCGTCGACGCAGCCGGCCTCGATGGCCCGCTTTGGCATGCCGAAGATCGCTGACGTCGATTCGTCCTGTGCGACTGTGCTGCCGCCGGCACGCCGGATGTCGGTCATGCCGTCGACGCCGTCTTTCCCCATCCCGGTGAGGACGGCACCCACGAGCGGGCCCGACACCGCCTCGGCGGCCGACGACATCGTGTGATCGATCGCCGGGCGGGTGCCGTGTAGCGGCGACGAGCCGTCGAGTTCCAGTCGGAGGCGACCGCCCCGGTCGTCGGTCACGCGGAGGTGTTTGCCCCCGGGCGCCACCCGGGCCTCGCCCGGACCGATGCGGTCGCCGTCGCTGGCCTCGCGCACCCGGTACTGCGAGTGGCCGTCGAGGCGGTCGGCGAACCGGTCGGTGAACCCCTCGGGCATGTGCTGGACGACCAGCACGCGGAGGTTCGCCTCGCGCGGCAGCGCCGCCAGCACCCCCTCGACGACGTTCGGCCCGCCGGTCGAGGCGCCCACCACCAGCGTCGCCACGTCGGGGAACGACCGCGCGGCCGTCCCGCCCGCGCTCGCGCTTCCAGCGCCGGCGCCCGCGGCGGCTCGCGTCGGCGTTTTGCGGGTCGCCCGCGCCGCCGAGAGGTCGACGGCCGCCGCCTCGCGTACCTTCCCGACCAGTTCCCGGCGCACCTTCGGCATGTTCGAGGTGACCTCGCCGCCGGGCTTTTTGACGAAGTCGACCGCGCCCTTGTCGAGGGCCTCGAAGGTGACGTCCGCGCCCTCGTCGGCGTGCGCCGAGAGGATCAACACCGGCGTCGGACTGTCGGCCATGATCTCCTCGACGGCCTCGATGCCGTTTTTGCGCGGCATCTCGATGTCCATCGTGACGACGTCGGGCCGCCGGTCCGCGACAGTCTCGACGGCCTCGACGCCGTCGGCAGCCTCGTCGACCACCTCGATGTCCTCCTCTTCGAGCAGTCGTCGGATCAGCGTGCGCATGAACTGTGAGTCGTCCACGACGACCGCGCGTGTCGATCCGGGCGAACTGCTCACCGTTTCCCCCTGGCGTCGCCGTTCGGTTTCGTCCCGCCGCCGTTCCGGTTCCCGCTCATCTGTACCGACCAATCGGAGAGGTGGATGATAAACGCTCCCCGGCAGCTATCGCCGCTGATAATCGGGTGCGTACGTTTATGTGTCGCTTCGGACCACGCTTGGAGTAACTCGCGCGGGGCCCGGGCCGACGCGGTCCGCCTCCCGCGGGCGGAGATTCCAATGCAGAACGAAACAACCGCAGTGTCGTCGGGTGGCGCCCCCGACGCGTCCGGCGACGGGAAGACGACCGAGGTACAGGTGCTCGAGTTCGAACTCGGGGACGAAACCTACTGCGTCGACATCGACTACGTGTCCGAGATTGTCGACAAGGGATCGCTGACGGACGTTCCCAACGCCCCGCATTACGTCGACGGCGTGATGGACCTCCGGGGACGGACGACGTCGATCGTGAACCCCAAGCGGCTACTCAACGTCGACGGGGCGCGCGAGTCGAAGCGGATCATCATCTTCGACTCGGGCGCCTTCGAGGACGACGCCGCGATCGGCTGGGTCGTCGACGAAGTGTTCCAGGTGATCCGGGTCTCCGACGAGGAGGTCGAGGATCCCCCGCTCGACAACGACGAGTCCATCGAGGGAATCATCAAACGCGACGACGGGCTGATCATCTGGATCTCGCCCGTCGAGGCGATGCGCTGAGCGCGCCGCGGGCCACACCACCGGTGCGGGAGTGCCCGTACCAGCCGGAGGGGACGAGTCTGACACACGGCCTGGTACGGAGGGCCCGGGGTCGCCCGGGGGTGGGGGTGTGGCCGGCAGGGCGCCGATCGACCGAGCCCCTGCCGTATCGACCACTCGCCGCCCGCGACCGCTCGCGGGTTTTGGGGGGCGACCGGCGCCCCCCACCTCTCTAGGCGGGATCGATCGAGGGCGCGACCAGACCGCGTTGCGACGACTCATCGGACTTTTCCTGTTCGACCCGTACCCTCGACCGTGTACCGCAAGGGTCACTACGGCGTCGCGTTGCTCACCTTCGCGCCCATCGGGTTCGCCCTGGTCCGGGCGGACGAGCCCGAACTGGCGTTTCTGACCGGCGCGACGATGCTGTGGTTCGCGATGCTCCCCGACGTCGACCATCGCCTCCCGCTGATCTCCCACCGTGGCGTCACGCACACGCTCGTTTTTGCCGCGCTCGTCGGGGGCGTCTTCGCCGTCGTCGGTGCCCTCGCGGGCGGCGCGCTCGGCCCAGTCGTCGGCGACCCACCCGTCGGCACCGACGGCGTTCTCGCCGGGGTCGGTCTCGCTGGCTTCGGCTTCGTTCTCGGGGCACTCACCGTCTGTACGCACCTGCTCGGGGACGTTCTCACCCCCTCCGGCGTCGCCTTGCTGTGGCCGCTCTCGAACAGGCGCTACACGCTCGGTGTGACGCCGGCGAAAAGCCGGCTCGCCAACTACGGGTTGCTCGCGGCCGGCCTCGCGGCCGTCGGTGCCGCCGCGTGGCTCGCCGTGACCGTGTGACCGCCGGAGTCTCACGGCCGGCGTCGGGCCGGGACCCGCTTCGGCCGACCGATCGCCGAAAGACCGATACGGCTCTCCCACGGACGCGTGGTATGCGCGAGTTCGACGACACCGACCGCCGGATTCTCCAGTTGTTGCTCGAGGACGCCCGGCGGCCGTTCAGCGACATCGCGGACCACGTCGGACTGTCGGCGCCGGCCGTCTCCGACCGCGTCGACCGCCTGCAGGACCTCGGCGTGATCCGGGGGTTCACCGCCGACGTCGATCGGTCGACGATCCGGAGCGGAACGGCGATCCTGATCGAACTCGACGTCGACTCCGTCGCGGCGTCGTCAGTCGCGGGGTCGTTACGCGGCGCGACGGGCGTCGAACACGTCTTCGAGACGGCCGACGCCGAGGTGCTCGCCAAGGCCGTCGTCGAGGGAGGCGACGTCGTCGGCTTCCTCGACGACCGGATCGAACTGGACGCGGTCCGTGACGTGGACGTGCGGCTCCTCCGCTCGGCCGAGTGGACGCCCTCGGTGGGCGAGGCGACGCTGGCGCTGCCCTGTGCGGAGTGTGACAACACGGTCACGAGCGAGGGCGAGTCGGCCCGCATCGGCGGCGAGCGCTACCAGTTCTGCTGTGAGAGCTGTCTGGAGGCCTTCCGCGAGCGCTACGAACGCCTCGAAGCCGACGCCTGATCGCACACGGGCGCCCGAGGCGCAGCGGGACCACCCTCCCGGGTAAGCGGCGCCAGCCCGCAACGCTTATCACTGGGGTTGACCATACTTCGGGTGTAATGGCGACAGGTACGGTTGCGTTCTTTAACGACACTGGCGGATACGGATTCATCGAAAGCGAAGACTCGGACGAAGACGTCTTCTTCCACATGGAAGACGTCGGCGGTCCGGACCTCGAGGAGGGTCAGGAGGTCGAGTTCGAGATCGTGCAGGCCGACAAGGGCCCGCGCGCAAAGAACCTCCAGCGACTCTAGGTCAACCCAGTGTCGTGATCGGCTCACGCCGATCCTGAAGGCTGTATCGCGGTCACTGCTGTGACGAAACTGCGTTCTCACAATTTTCACTCCGGCTAGCCTCGCCGCCGCATCGACTCCACAGCGTCGACGTCCAGTCGCGCCCTCGATATCAGATACGATAATCGATCCGATACTCTCTTGTCCCGTCACTCTGCTTCCCCGATAGGATGGGCACCCCTGCAACCGAACCAACGATCCTCGTCGTCGAGGACGAGCAAGACCTCGCACACCTGTATACGACGTGGCTTGACGACGCTTACGAGGTGCGAACAGCCACGTCGGGCGAGGAGGCGCTCGATCTCGTCTCGCCCGCGGTCGACGTGGCGCTGCTGGACAGGCGGATGCCGTCGCTGACCGGCGACGAGGTTCTCGAACGAATCCGCGACCGGGAGATCGGCTGCCGGTGTGCAATGATCACGGCGGTCGAACCGGAACTCGACGTCATCGACATGCCGTTCGACGACTACCTCGTGAAGCCGGTCACCGGCGACGAACTCGAAGGCCTCGTCGAGGTGCTGTTGCGTCGGGCCAACTACGACGAGCGCACCCAGGAGTTCTTCAGACTCGCCTCGAAGAAGGCGGCGCTCGAAGCGGCCCACGACGGGGCGCTGCGGGACCACGAGGAGTATCGACGGCTCACCGAGCGGATGCAGGAACTGCAGGGACAACTCAACCGGACGTTGACCGAACTCAACGAGGACGACTTCGAGGCGGCGTTCCGGGCGCTCCCGGGCAGCCAGGGCGAGGAACTGTCTCACTGACGTCCTCTTTTCGATCCTGTACTCGTTCGAAGCGCTACCGGCCCGGTCAGCCGCCGGTCGACGGCGCCCGTCCGTCGGTCCCCGACCCGCCGAGCGCGCGGGCGAACGCTCCCAGCCCGATCACCAGGACGACGAACTGCCCGAGGCCGCCGACGAACGGCACCAGCCCCAGCACCCCCACGACGACGACGCCGAGCGCGAGCGCGCCCCACCGGGAGCGTCGGTCCGCGAGCGACAGCAGGCCGGTCCCGACGACGAGGGCGCCAAGCACCGTCGCCAGCCAGAGGACCAGTCCGAACAGCACCGCACCCGCGAGCGCCAGCGGGATTCCGACGATCGAAATCAGGAGCACGACCAGCGCGATCGGGATCCCGACGACCGTGAGCAGTCCCCACCCGCCCGTTTTCGCCGGTTCGGTCGTACCAAGCGCGGTCACGCGGTCGGCGAAGCCGGGCGCGACCAGCAGTACGACTGCACCGAGGACCGCGTTCAGCACGACTCCCCAGACCGGGAAGACCCACCCGGGGATCGACGGGCCGCCACCCCCGCCCCACGGGCCGCCCGCGAACCCGCCGGGGAGGCCGGCGCCGCCGACTTCGAGGTCGTCGTTCTCGGTCACGCTCCCGCCGACGGTCGCGTCGGCGTCGCGGTCGAAGGTCTCGGCGTCGTACTCGACGTTGCCGCCGACGTCGGCGGTCGGGCCGAGGCGGACGGCGTCGCCGGCGGCCCGCACGTCGCCGGCCACCTCGCCGTCGATCCGGACGTCGCCCGCACCGACCGAGAGGCTGCCGCCGATCCTGGCACCGTCGCGGATCAGCAGGCTCCCGGCGGCGGCGTCGACGTCGCCGTCGACGGTGCCTTCGACGACGACCGAGCCGGCGGCGGCGCCCAGGTCGCCGGCGATCGATCCGGTCGAGGTGACGATCACGCTCCCGGCGGTCGCCTCGACGGACCCGTCGACGGTGCCGGCGATCACGACGCTCCCGCCGTAGGCCTGGAGGTCGCCGCTCACGACCTCGTCCTGTTCGACGGTGACGACGCCGCCGGCTCGGTCGTTCGACTGTGCGGCTCCGATCCCCGGCGCCGCGCCGAGGACCACGAACGCGACCACGAGGAAGACCCCGAGGCGTGCGAGAGTGGATCTGGTGGGCATGGTGGATCACGCGGGGTCTGAGCGCCCCGTCGGTGGAACTGACATTTCCCCCACATAAAAAACGCCACCCACGTTCCACGGTCCTGAAACAGTGGGCTACGTCCTCTGTGGACGTTGCGCTCCGGGGAGGGTCCGCCGGACTGCGACCGGATCGTCGAGCCGGCTACCACAGGGTCCGCGGCAGGAGTCTTTTAGTCGCACGCGGCGCGTTCGTGTGGTATGGAGTACACCACTCTGGGTGACACCGGCCTGGACGTCTCGCGCATCTGCCTGGGCTGTATGAGCTTCGGCGACGTGGACTGGCGGCCCTGGACCCTGGACGAGGAGGAGGGGATCGAACTGGTCGAGCGCGCCCTCGAACTGGGCGTGAACTTCTTCGACACCGCGAACATGTACTCGAACGGCGGATCCGAACGAGTTCTCGGGAAGGCGCTGGAGGGCCACCGCGACGAGGCGGTCGTCGCCACCAAGGGGTACTTCCAGATGGACGAGGACAACCCGAACTCGGGCGGCCTCTCCCGGAAGGCCATCGAGCAGGAACTGGAGAACTCGCTGGATCGGCTGGGGATGGAGACGGTAGACCTCTACCAGATCCACCGCTACGACGACGACACGCCAATCGAGACGACGCTGCGCGCCCTCGACGACGCCGTCCGCCGGGGGAAGGCCCGGTACGTCGGCGCCTCGTCGATGTGGGCCCACCAGTTCGCGGAGGCGCTCCACACCGCCGAACGGCTGGGGCTCGAACAGTTCGTCACGATGCAGAACCACTACAACCTCGTCTACCGCGAGGAGGAACGCGAGATGCTGCCGTACTGCCAGAAACAGGGGATCGGCGTCATCCCGTGGTCGCCGATGGCGCGTGGCTACCTCACCCGCCCCCACGAGGACGTCCAGGCCACTACGCGTGGCGAGAGCGAGGAGTACCTCTACGAACACCCCTACATGGAGGGCGGCGGCCCCGCGGTCAACGAGCGGGTCCAGGAACTCGCCGAGGAGAAGGGCGTGAAGATGGCCCAGATCGCCCTCTCGTGGCTGTTCCACAAGGACTGGGTCGACGCGCCGATCGTCGGCACCTCCAGCGTCGAACACCTCGAAGACGCCGTCGAGGCCCTCGACATCGACCTCTCGGAGTCGGACGTCGAGTGGCTGGAGGAACCCTACGAGCCCGTCCCCGTCTCCGGCCACGACTGAGGCGGGTCCTCCCGCGATCGCTGGTCCGTCACAGGCGGGTCAGTCCCCGACGGTGACGACCCCGACCCCCTCGCCGGGCGAGAGCCGGCGGACCGCCCGTGCGGCGATCAGCGCGATCGCGATCTCCGTGCCGCCGACCACGAGGAACGCGTCGAGGTAGCCGAGCGTCGTCGCCGTCACGCCGCCGAGCAAAAAGCCGCCGAGGAAGCCGAGCGAGCCGAAGAGGTTGAACCCGCCGAGCGCGGCGCCGCGCTCGCCCGCGTCCGCGACGTCGGTCACGAGCGCCATCGTCGCCGGCGCGACCAGCGCGCCACAGACCCCGACCAGCACCATCAGGCCCGCGGCGACCGGCAGCGTCGGCGCCAGCCCCACGGCGACGATGACGGCCCCGTAGGCCAGCGAGCCGACGACGACCGGGGTGAACCGACCGATCCGGTCCGACAGCGAGCCGAGCGGGTACTGGAGCACGGCGAAGGGGAGGAAAAAGAGCGCGAGGACGAGGCCGGCGCCGAACGCGTCGAGCCCGAAGGCGTCCCGGAAGTACGCCACCCCGACCAGCGCGAAGAAACCGGCGGTCAGTCGGTCGATGAAGCCGAAGGCGAAGGGGACGCCGAGTTCCGGCCGACGGGCCAGTCGCGCGAGCACCGCCCGCGGCGAGGCGTCGGCGCCGCCGGGGACGTTGTCCGGGACGACCAGGGTGAGGCCGGCGACGGCGACGAGCAGTGCGGCGGCGCCGAAAAGCGGCGCGAGCGGATCGAACGTGGCCAGCCGGCCGCCGAGCACCGACCCCAGTGCGGCGCCGAGGCCGATGGCGATGCCGGCCGCGCCCATGTTCCGCCCGTTGCCACCCGACAGGTCCGCGAGCATGGTGATCGCGAGCGAGAACGCGCCGATGGTGAAGGCGCCGCCAACCACCCGGACGAACAGGACGACCGCGAACGACGCGCCGACCTCGGGGACCGCCGCCAGCGCGAGATAGCTCGCCGCCCCCCCGAGGGCGCCGACAGCGACCAGCGGGATCCGGCGGCCCGTCGCGTCGCTGATCGCCCCCCAGACGCTCGCGAAGGCGACGAAGGCGCCGAACTCCGCGACGAGGAACCACATGCTGGCCGACAGGTCTCCGGGGGCGCCGAGGGCGGTCACGACGTCCTCGACGCCCGGATACAGCAGGACCTGCGCGACGAGCACCCCCCAGACGATCAGCGCGAGGGCGAGACGGTCGCGGCGGGGACCACCCATGAGCGGCGCTACGCGACGACGGCCCATATGGTTGTCTCATGCCGCGGCGCAGGCGGTGGAATCGCGGGCGGTGGACGGCCTGGCGGTGGACGGCTCGGGCGACTCGGGCGACTCAGGCGAGGTCGACGGCGCCCGACTGGAGGAACGCGGTCTCGTAGCCCTCGTGGCGGGC
>Ga0207733_100206_pt1 | contig 53523 bp, 51 predicted proteins | sample A23P3SouthBayCA_FD_187735 | JGI IMG/M metagenome (GOLD analysis project Ga0207733, IMG submission 187735) | Aerobic enrichment media microbial communities from Eden Landing Ponds, California, USA - A23 P3 (SPAdes) | ecosystem: Environmental > Aquatic > Marine > Unclassified | place: Emeryville...
GAGGAGATCTGCCTCGGCGAGACCTGCGGCATCTGCGTCAACAAGTGCCCGTTCGACGCCATCGAGATCATCAACCTCCCGCAGGAACTCGACGACGACCCCGTCCACCGCTACGGCGAGAACGCCTTCGCCCTCTACGGGTTGCCCGCGCCCCAGCAGGGGCAGGTCACCGGCATCCTCGGCCCGAACGGCATCGGGAAGACCACCGCGGTCCGCATCCTCGCCGACGAGATGGCCCCCAACCTCGGCCAGGTGTCGGGCGACCCGCCCGCCTGGGAGGCCATCATGGACGAGTACCGCGGGACGGAACTGCAGACCTACCTCGAACAGCTCCGCGAGGGCGACGTGACCGTCGCGCGCAAACCGCAGTACGTCGACCAGATACCCGACCAGTTCGACGGGACGACCCGCGAGCTGCTTGAGCGCACCGACGAACGCGGCGCCCTCGACGAGCTGATCGACCGGGTCGGCATCCGCCCGGTCGTCGACCAGGACATCGACACGCTCTCGGGCGGCGAACTCCAGCGCGTCGCGCTCGTCGCGTGTCTCGCCCGCGACGCCGACTTCTACTTCCTCGACGAGCTGACGCCGTACCTCGACATCGGTCAGCGGATGACCGCCGCGCGGCTCGTCCGCGAACTCGCCGACGAGGGCGGCCGGTCGATGCTCGTCGTCGAACACGACCTGGCCATCCTGGACCTGCTGGCAGACACCATCCACGTCGCCTACGGGTCGCCGGGCGCGTTCGGTGTCGTCACGAGCCCGAAGTCGACCAAGAACGGCATCAACGAGTACCTCGGCGGCTATCTGGAGAACGAGAACATGCGGGTCCGCCAGGAGTCCATCCAGTTCGAGGAACACGCCCCGCGGACGACCGCCGAGGGGGACGTGGTCGTCGAGTACCCCGACCTCACCAAGTCCTACGGCGACGGGGAGTTCTCGCTGGCGGTCGAGGGCGGCGAGATCCAGGAGAACGAGGTGCTGGGCGTCGTCGGTCCCAACGGTATCGGGAAGTCGACGTTCGCCCAGCTGTTGACCGGTCGCCTGGAGCCCGACGAGGGCGAGGTCGACGCCCGACTCGACATCGCCTACAAGCCCCAGTACGTCGAGATCGACCAGCCGATGCGCGTCGACGCCTTCCTCTCCTCGATCACCGACGACTTCGGCACCTCCTACTGGAACACGGAGATCGCCGACCCCCTGCAACTGGACCGCATCATGGAGCAGGACCTCACCGATCTGTCGGGCGGCGAGCGCCAGCGGGTCGCCATCGCGGCCTGCCTCTCGGAGGACGCCGACCTGTACCTGCTCGACGAGCCGTCGGCCCACCTCGACGTGGAACAGCGGGTCCGGGCGACCTCGGCCATCCGCCGCTACGCCGAGAACCACGACGCCACCGCGCTCGTGATCGACCACGACATCTACATGATCGACCTGCTGGCCGACCGCCTGCTAGTCTTCGACGGCGAACCGGCCGCACACGGTCACGCCTCGCCGCCCGTGGGCATGCGCGACGGGATGAACGAGTTCCTCGCGAACCTCGACATCACGTTCCGCCGCGACGAGCGCACCGGCCGCCCACGCATCAACAAGCCCGGGAGCCAGCTGGACCGCGAGCAGAAGTCGGCCGGCGAGTACTACTACAGCGGCTGATCCCGGTCGTCGCGATACCCGAACGGTCGAAGCACGGGTTTCCGGGACGCGTCCGAACCCTTTTCCGACATTCCGCCGTATCGACTGATATGAGCACAGGGCGTGAGATCCGTCTGGTCGAGGAAGACGACGGCTGGTGGTCGGCTATCGACGAGGAGACCGGCGTCGCGAGTCAGGGGCCGAGCAGGACGGACGCGCTGTCGAATCTCGACGAGGCCGTCGAGGCGACGCGAGCGACCGAGAAAGCCGACAGCGAGGCTCCGGAACCGGACGCGCCGTGGCTCGACGAGTAGCGGACGGTCGCTCGTGACTTCTCGGGCGAGGAGATCGTCAACGTGCTTCGACCGTTCGGGTAGCGCCACGACCGGGCGCGCGGTGACCACGCGATTCTCAAGTACACCCATCCGGAGACGGGAGAGAAACGGACGGTCACCGTCCCGCTCCACGACCGCGTTCGGACTGGGACGCTGCAGCATATCGCTGACCAGTGCGGTGCCGACGATTTTCACTCGTGGTGTGAGTGGATCGACGAACATCGCTGAGTCGCGGCTCGTAGGGGTGCGAGACGGCACGAACGAGTTCCTCGCGACCCTCGAACCCACCGACCGCCGCGACGAGCGAACCGGCCGCCCGCGCATCAACAAGGCCGGAAGCCAGCTGGACCGCGAACAGAAGAACGCGGGCGAGTACTGCTACAGCGATTGAGCGCGGTGGTCGCGACCTCGGTATCGGAGAGCCACGTCTCCCGTTACGTCCGTTCGCCGCGAGCGGCGGCGAGCGCACCGTAGAGCCCGATGTCGTCGCCCAGGGGCGTGAGTCGGATCGTCGGTCGGTCGACGAACAGGAACCGGTCGAGGCGCTCCTCGATGCCGGAGACGATCCGGTCGGGGTTGTGCAGCGCGACGCCGCCGCCGAGCGTGACGACCCCTGGGTTGACCGCGTTGCAGACCGCCGCGACCCCGGCGGCGTTGTATCGCGCGACCGCGTCGAGACACGTCACCGCCCACCCCTCGCCCGCGTCGGCCGCGGCGAACACGTCTTCGGCCGTGAGGGCGTCGGTGTCGACCCGTTCCGCTCCGGCGGAACCGGCGTCCGCTTCGATGCGTCTGGCGGCGAACGCGGGGATCCCGCGGCCGGAACAGACCGCCTCCCACGCACCGGCGACGCCCGTGCTCTCGTACTCGTGTGGCCCGACCGGGAGCAGGCCGAACTCGCCGGCCTGCCCGCGCTCGCCGCGGAGGAGGCGGCCGTCCGCGACGACGCCGCCGCCGATGCCGGTCCCGAACGTGACGTGGGCGAGGCACTCCTCGTCGTCGCGCGCCCCGTGGTACCACTCCCCGAGCGCGGCCGCGTTGCAGTCGTTGACCAGCGCGACGGGAAGTCCGTGAGCGCGCTCGACCGCCGACGCGACCGCGATCCGGTCGACCGTCTCCCCGGCGGGCGTGTCGAACTCGCGGATCGTCCCCGCGTCGTCGTCGACCAGCCCGGTCGTCGAGACGGCCACGGCGTCGAGCGAGCGGTCCGCCGACCGCTGCAGGTCGCCGACCGCCGCGACGAGCTGGTCGGCCAGTTCGCGGGGGCGCGTCGGCTCGACGCCGGGCTCGGTCAGCAGCGTCCCGTCCGCGGTAGCGACGGCCGATCGAAAGTTCGTGCTCCCGATCCCGAAGGCTGCGACGCAGTCCATCTGTGCGAGGGTTCGGTGGGAGGGCCATGAGTATTCGGTTGTTACTCGGCCCGTAGCGACCCACTGCCCGCTCCGACTGCGGCCGGCGAACTCGCCCGCGAGGGCTCTCCGGCTTCGAAACGCCGTTACCCCTCCGCTTCGAACCCCGAGTATGGGCACCATCAGCGCGGACTTCTCCGGCGAGACGGTGATCGTCACGGGCGCCAGCTCCGGTATCGGCCGCGCGGTCGCGATCGGCTTCGGCGAGGCCGGTGCGACGGTGATAAACGCCGACGTGCGCGTCGATCCGAAGGACACGAACGCCGAGACGACCGCGGCCGACGCCGAGACGCCGACACACGAGGTGATCGACGTCGAGACCGACGGCCGCGGGGAGTTCGTCGAGACGGACGTGGCCGAGTACGACGACCTCGCCGCCGTGATCGAGGGCGCCCGCGACCTGGGCGGCGTCGACGTGATGGTCAACAACGCCGGGACCCACGTCAGCCGGGAGTTCCTCGACGTGAGCCCGGAGGAGTACGACCGCCTCCACGCCGTCAACGCTCGCGGCGCGTTCTTCGGGACGCAACTCGCCGCACGGGACATGATCGACCGCGGCGCGGGCGGCGCGGTGGTCAACACCGCCTCCACGACCAGCGAGCGCGCCGAGTGGGAGCACTCGCACTACGCGACGACCAAGGGCGCGGTGCAGATGCTCACCCGGAGCGCCGCGCTCGAACTCGCCGAGCACGGCGTGCGCGTCAACGCCGTCGCGCCCGGGCCCATCGCCACGGAGATCACCGACGGCTGGTCCGAGCGGGCCGCCGAGGAGGTTGGCGGCGGCCGCGAACCGCCGACCCGCGCCGGTCGCCCCGCGGACCTGACAGACGCCTACCGCTACCTCGCCAGCGAGGGCGCGGACTACGTCACCGGCGAGACGCTGTGGGTCGACGGCGGCAGCAGTATCTGACCGCCCACCGCGCCCCGCCCTATCAATTCACGAACGGAAACGAGCTTCAGCGAGCGCTTTAGTGACAGTCGGTCGTCGGTTCGCGTATGCTCCTCGCCGGCAGCGACGACGGCGTGTACCGGTTCCCGGACGTCGACGGATCGGCCGACCGGACGGCCGAACAGGTCCTCGACAGCGGCCGCGTGATGCGCCTCCGCCAGTTCGACGCCGCAGACGGAATTTTCGCCGCGACGACGACGGGACTGTTCCACTCGACGGACGGCGAGACGTGGACCGATCTGGGCGTCCCCGAAGAGCGGGTGTACAGCGTCGGCGCGCTCCCGGACGGGCGACGCTACGCCGGGACGCGCCCCGCTCGCGTCTACGTCGGCGAGTTCGACGGCGGCGGCGCGGCGGCGGGCGAAGGCGACGGCGCCCGGTCGGTCGACTGGACGGAGTGCGACGGGTTCCGGGACATCCCCTCTCGCGAGGAGTGGCGGCTCCCCCGCCACGAGAACCTCGCGCAGGTCCGCGACCTCCACCGCGATCCGGCGGATTCGGACCGGCTCGTCGCCGGCGTCGAGGTCGGCGGCGTCCACGTCAGCGACGACGGCGGCGAGACGTGGACCGAACGCCGCGACCCGGACGACGGGTCGGGTCTCGACGACGACATCCACGAACTGCGCGTCGTCGGCGCCGGCGAATACGTCGCCGCGACGGGCTTCGGCCTGTTCCGGACGACCGACGCCGGCGAATCGTGGACCCGACTGGACGAGGGGTACGACCAGCGGTACTTCAGGTCCGTGGCCTCGGTGAACGGCGTCGTCTACGCCGGCGGCGCGCTCGCGAACTCCTCGACGTGGGACGACGCCGACGCCGACCCGGAACTGTTCGCCGTTCGTGACGGCGATCCGGCGGTCCTCGACTTCCCGGCGAGCGACGAGACGGTCACGGGACTGACCGCCGCCGACGGCGACCTCGTCGCCGCGACCCATCGCGGGTCGGTGCTCGTCCGCCGCGACGGCGAGTGGACGACGGTGGGCGACCTCCCGGTCACCGAGGAGCTGACCGGCCGGTACACGCCGCTGTCGCGGGTCGAGAACTGACTCCGCGCCCACGGCGACCGGCGTCGCGTGCGCGCCGCTCGCATTCGCCGTCGCCTCAGTCGCCGCTCGCGCTCGCCGCCGCCGGCGGTGGGTCGCTGCCGTCCGCGGCGCTGGGGAGGTCGACCACGACGGTCGAACCGTCGGCGTCGCGGTCGGCGACGCGCAGGTCGCCGCCGTATCGGTCGACGAGCGTCGTCGCGATGCGGAGGCCGCCGCCCTCGGTCCGCTCGCCGGCCCGGTAGGCCGACGGCCGCTCGTCGGCCGGGATCCCGGGGCCGTTGTCGCGGACGGTCAACCGCGTGTGCGCGCCGTCGCGCTCGACGGTCAGCCAGACGCGCGGCTCGTCGGCGTCGTTGTGCTCGACGGCGTTCTCGGCGAGGTTGTCGACCACCGAGCGGAGCCCGGCGTTGGCGGTGACCGGCGCCCGGTCGGGCAGGTCCGTTCGGACCGTCGCCTCGGTGGTCCGGTCGAGGTCGGCGGCCACGTCGGCGACCGCCGACGCCAGGTCGACCGGTTCGAACTCGCCGTCGCCCGCGACGGTCCTGGCGAGCGACCCCGTCGCCTCGATGCGCTCGAACGCCTCGTCGGCCTTCCGCCGGACGATCGCGGCGTGGTCGGCCGCCTCGGCGCTCTCCGGGTCCCGGTCCTCGATCTCCGCCGCGTAGCCCCGGATCACCTGCATGTCGTTTCGAAGGTCGTGGCGGATGAGGCTGTTGACGAACGCCAGCGTGTCGCTCGCCTGCTCGGCGCGGGCCGCGTCGGCGACCGCCCGAACCCGGTAGTAGCCCGCGAGCACGCCGGCGAGCCCGCCGAACACGGCGGCGACGAGGAGCGTGAACGTCGGTTCCGATACCGACCGGCCTTCGAACAGTCGCACGGACATCGTCAGCCCGACCACGCTCGTGAACAGTGTCACGCCCCCGAACGACCAGACCGCCACGGCCCACCGATGGTCCGCGTCCAGGTCCGCCCTCCTGAGCCACCAGCCCGCGTAGACGAGCCCGAGCGCCGGGACCCCGTCGAGCGCCAGCGCCAGCAACGGACCGACGGCCGCTCCGAGCGACTCGATCTCCGTCGCGTGGTGGGCCGTCGCGGTCAGCACGAGGAGCACGCCGAGGCCAGCGACCGCCAGCGGCCCCGCTCCCCATTGACGGTCGCTGCACATGCTCGATCGTATGGACTACCCCTTTTTAAATCGAGCACCTTACGCGGTTAGGGACCGTCGGCGCCGACCGGTCGCGCGCGCGAGCCGTCCGTCAGTTTCGGTCGGCGGTCACGTGTTCGATAGCGTCGCAGACGATATCGAGCCCGGTCTCGGCCTGCTCGCGGGTCATCACGAGCGGCGGGAGCAGGCGCAACACGTTGTCGTCGCGGCCGCCGCCCCACGGCAGGACGCCCCGTTCCATGCAGTACTGGCGGACCGCGGACACCGCCTCCGGCGCGGGGCGGCCGTCCGCGTCGACGAACTCGGCGCCGACGAACAGGCCCATCCCGCGCACCTGCCCGACGAGCGGGCTGTCGACGCGGGCGAGCCGCTTGCGGATGTAGCTGCCCAGGTCGGTGGCGTGGTCGAGCAGGTCGCGGGCTTCGATGTACTCGATCGACCGCAACGCCGCGCGCATCGCGACGTTGTACCCGCGGAAGGTCCCGGTGTGGCCGCCCGGCCCCCAGGTGTCCAGTTCCTCGCGGTAGACCGTCGCCGAGAGGGGGTGGCCGTTGCCGATGGCCTTGCCGACGGTCATCGCGTCCGGCGTCACGTCGAAGTGGTCGCTCGCCCACCACTCGCCGGTGCGGCCCATCCCCGTCTGGATCTCGTCGACGACCAGCGGCACGTCGTGGTCGTCACAGAGGTCGCGCAGCCCGGCCATGAACCCGGCGGGCGGGACGACGACGCCGCCCTCGCCCTGGATCGGTTCGACCCACACCCCGGCGGGGTTGGGCATCGCCCCGTAGCGGTCGCCAAGCAGCGTCTTCACGTCCTCCAGTGCCCGGTCGACGGCCGCCTGTGGCGTCCCGTCTTGCCGGAACGGGTAGGGGTACTGGGCGTGCTCGACCTCGGCGAGCAGCGGCGTGTAGTCGCGCTTGTACTTGCCGTCGGCGCTGAGGCTGAACGCGCCCGAAGTCTCGCCGTGGAAGGCGCCGTAGAACGCTACCATCCCCCTGTTGCCGGTGTACTGTTTGGCGAGCTTGATCGACCCCTCCACGGCGTCGCTGCCCGTCGGGCCGCCGAAGACGACGCGGCTCGCCCCCGCCATCGCGCCCGGTGCGATCGCGTCGAGCTTCTCGATCAGGTCCAGCCGGGGCTCGGTGGGGAAGTCCAGCGAGTGGGGCAGCCGCCGGGTCTGGTCGGTCGCCGCCTCGGTCACGTACGGGTTCGCGTGGCCGACGTTGAGGACGCTGATGCCGGCGAAGAAGTCGAGATATCGGTTGCCGTCGACGTCTTCCAGCGTCGCGCCTCGCCCCTCGCGGAAGGCGATCGGCGTCTCCGTCGGGTAGAGCACGGCGGAACTCTCGGCCGCGCGCTGACGCTCGCGGAGCCGTCTCGACTTCGGTCCCGGGACCTCGTCGACCGACGGAGCGTCGTCGAAGTGGAGCTCGTCGATGGGTAGCGGCGCGGTCATGGCTCAGTTCAGGCGCTCGAGGGGGTTCCCCCTTGGTTTCCCCCACGACGTTTCCGCTTTCTGACCGCGACGGCGCGAACCCGATCAGTTCGACGCGCCGTCGAGATCCGCGTCGATCGCGCCGTCGAGGCCGTCGTCACCCATCGCGTACTCGTCGTCTTCGGACTCGGAGACCTTCTCGCCGTCTTCCTCCTGGGACTCCGTCACGGTGTCGTCGCCGGTGACCGAGACGAACAGTTCGCCGAGTTCACGCGTGCGCTCGCGATTCTGGGATTCGCTCATCACCTTTGCTTCGCGGGGACCCCGAATAGCGCTGGTGCCTAACCACGTTGGTGTTCCGACGGACCGGCGAGAAACGGGCGGTAGCGGTGTGCTGAGGCGAGTACAGCGTACCGGACTCACATGACCTGACGCTGGCAGGTCCCACAGAGCGCCTCGTCTTTGATGTCGACCTCGCGGACGGTGGGGGAGAAACTCATGACGCAGCGTTTGTTGTCGCAGTGTTCCAGACCCATGGTGTGGCCGATCTCGTGGATGACCTCCTTGCGGACGCGGTCGGAGAAGACGTCCTCGTCGGACCGGCGGGAGATGCCGCCGTCGGAGGAGGTGTTGAGCCGGTAGGTGGAGATGACCGACCCCTTCCCGTCGAGGTAGGCCAGGCCGAACACGTAGTTGCGGCGGTGGTAGAACAGGTCCTTGGGGGTGATGGCGATGTTCTTGTCGCCGTCGCCCACGCGAGTGGCGAGCTGGATGAACGATTCCGCGCTGTACTGGTCGCGATTGCGATCGTACGCGCCGGAGGGGATCGACTGCGTGTCGTGCATCGTCACGTCGCTCTCGTAGACGGCCCGGAGGCTCGCCGAGGCTTCGCGTTTGACCTCGGCGCGGACGTCACCCACCGGCACGATGTCGACGTGCATACGGGAACCGTTATGCGGGCGGGCGTGATAAACTCCCCGCTGTGATCCCCGAGACGCTGGACGCATTGGTCGCCCGCTTCGCCGAGTTCGACGCCGCCGTCGAGGTGGGGATCGGCCGTCGAACGGTCGTCGCCGACGCGCTCACCGAGACGGACACCGACGTGGTCACGACGGACCGGCGCGTCCGACCCGTGCCTGACTCCGTCCGGTTCGTCGTCGACGACGTGACCGACCCCGACCCCTCGGTGTACGCCGACGCCGATCTGGTGTACGCGCTGAACCTCCCGCCCGAGTTGCACGGCCCAACGCTCTCGGTCGCCCGCGAGGCCGACGCCGCGTTCATGTTCACAACCCTCGGCACCGACCAGCCGCTCGTCCCCGTCGAACGGGAGACGCTGCCCGCCGAGACGTTGTTCGTCGCGCGCGGGTGACCTCCCGGGACGGTCCCGCGGCCAGCCGGCTGGAAGGGCGGGCGTCCCCGGTCGAGTCGGAACGGACTTTTGCGAGGAGTCCGTCCCCGGAGACACCAATGAACGCGGACGCGGTCGTGCTCGACGTCGACGGGGTGCTCGTCGACGTGGCCGACTCCTACCGCCGGGCGATCGTCGAGTCGGTGTCGCGGGTGTACGGCGACACCATCCCGAAGGACGCGATCCAGCAGTTCAAGGACGCGGGCGGGTTCAACAACGACTGGGAGCTCACGTACGCCGCCGCGCTGTACGTCCTCGCCGACGGGGCGGGGCTCGGCCTGTCGCTGACTGCCTTTACCGACCGCGTCGCCGCCACCGGCGGCGGCGTCTCCGCGGCCGAGACGGTCGTCCTCGACGCCCTGGGTCCCGCCGAGCGCGAGCGCGTCATGACCGAGTGGAACCCCGACCGGCTTCGCCAGGTGTTCCAGCAGCTGTACCTCGGCAGCGACCGCTACCGCGAGCTTGAGGGCGCCGAGCCCGAACTGGACACGCGGGGCTACATCGACGACGAACCGGTCATCCTCGACTCCCCGACCGCCGAAGCGCTCGACGCCCGCTACGACGTGGGCGTCCTGACGGGCCGCCCCGCCGCCGAGGCCGACATCGCGCTGGACCGGGTCGGGCTGGACCTGCCCGACGAGCACCGCTTCACGATGGACGACTGGGAGGAGGGCAAGCCCCATCCGGGCGCGCTGGTGACGCTCGCCGAACGCTTCGACGCGGACTCGGTCGTCTTCGTTGGCGACACGCTCGACGACGTCAAGACGGCGGTCAACGCCGCCGACGACGACCCCGACCGCACCTACCGCGGTGTCGGCGTCCTCACCGGCGGCCTGACCGGCGAGGAGGGCCGCCGCAAGTACGAACGAGTCGGCGCGACCGCGGTGATCGACTCCGTCAACGACCTGCCCGAGTTGCTGGACCGCGGGGACTGAGCGCGGGCGGCCGCGGTGACGCACCGCCCGGCCGCCAGTTCGCCGAATCGCTAACCCTTATCCTGATCTCGGCCCAGACACCGGTATGGACATCGCACTGCTGGGCGGGACCGGCGACATCGGCGAGGGACTGGCGCTGCGGTGGGCGTACCACACGTCTCACACCGTCATCGTCGGCTCCCGGGACGCCGAGCGCGCCGAGAACAAGGCCGAGGAGTACGCGACCGAACTCGACAGCCGCGGGGTCGACAGCGACATCGACGGCGCCGAGAACGCCGCGGCCGCCGCCCGCGCCGACGTGGTCGTCGCCGCGGTCCCGGCGTATCACCTCACCGACACCGTCGAGGCCGTCGCCGACGAACTCGACGCCGGCGACGTGCTCGTCTCCCCGGCCGTGGGGATGAAACGCGACGAGGAGGGGATGCACTACAACAGACCGAGCGCCGGCAGCGTCACCGCCCTGGCCGCGGGTGCGGCACCCGACGACGTGGCCGTCGTCGGCGCGTTCCACAACCTCGCCGCCGACCGGCTCGCGAACCTCGACGCCGACCTGGACGTGGACACGCTCGTCGTCGGCGACGACGAGGACGCCGTCGAGACGGTCTCGGCGCTGGCCGAGGGCGTGGAGGGACTGCGCGCGGTCTCCGCCGGCGGCATCGCCAACGCCGCCGAGGTCGAGGGGCTGACTCCGCTCCTGATCAACGTCGCGATGAACAACGAAGGGATGCACGACGTGGGCGTGCGGTTCCACTAGCGGCCCGATCGCTCCTTACTCTCCCGTCTCGGGCAACCCTTCGACCAGATCGACGGCCGCGTCGCTATCGCTGTCGCTCGGAGCGTTCGAGAAGCGGAGATCGGCAGGGACGCTCTACGCGGAGGCCTGGTTGAGCGCGTCCTCGATGTCGTCGGCCTGGGTGACGCCGACGAACCGTTCGACGATGCCGTCGTCGTTCTCGACGATGAGGGTCGGCAGCGAGCGGACGTGGTACTCGTTGGCCACGTCCTGCTCCTCGTCGACGTTGATCTTCTCGAAGTCCACCTCGCCGTACTCGTCCTCGAGGTCGTCCAGGATCGGGTCCTGGGTCTTGCAGGGGCCACACCAGTCGGCGTAAAAGTCCTTGAGCGTGACTGTCATAGGTTCATCGAAAGTTGCGAATCCGGAGAGATAAGGGTTTCCACTACCGTCGGTCGGCCGCCCAGACGGTCGCGCGAGTGACAGCTTCGGTGGCTCTGCGGGCGCCGCGCGTGGCCTCGGTCGGGGCGGGCCGGAGACCGGGATCAGGACGAAAGGCTTACGCGGGCGGACGCGAGAGGGAGAGATATGAGCAGCAACGACGGCGGCGGACTGATGTCCAGCGCGGGCTTGGTCCGGTACTTCGACGCCGAGGACCGCAACGCCATCCGCATCGACCCGAAGACGGTCATCGCCTTCGGCGCCATGTTCGGCTTCCTCGTCCTCGTTCTCCGGGCGACCCTCTGAGAGAGGACACGCCGAACGGGCCGACACCGGCGACGGCGACGAACCGCCGCCGCCAGTCGTGACCGCGACGTTTTCAAGTCCCGACTGCGAACCCGCGAGCATGCACTTCGACCAGCGCACGCAGGCGGCGCTCCGCGAGGCCGGCCTCTCGACCGAGGAGATCGAGGCGGCCTCCGAGCGCGTCGTCGCGGCGACCCGCGAGGCCGCCGCCGACCTCGAGGCGTTCGTCGCCGACCGCGACACCGTCTACTCCGACATGGACCTGGCCCACTCGGCCGAGGAGTTCCCCGAACACGCCGTCGACTATCTCGACCTGTTCACCCACGCCGACGACATCCGCGGGTACCTGCGGTTCGACTCCTGGGGCGTGCCCGTCGAAGGGGGGCGGGTGCTGTCCGACGACGTGGTCGAACTGTCGCTCGGACCGACGGTGAACGACCGAGTCCGCTTCGCCGCCGACCGCGACGCCCTATGAGCGGCGGCGAGGAAGCGGACGACTCGACCGTCCGGGTCCGCGGCATCTACACGACGGCGCTGACGCGGCTGTTCGAGGACAGGGGGCTGTCGGTGGTGCAGGCGTCGCCGCCGATCCGCGACCGGTTCGACGACGAGTTCGCCGTCGCGCCCGCCGGCGCCGCGGTCTCGACGACCGACGACCGGCAGGGGGTCGGGATCGCCGGCGACAGCGGCGCGGTCGCGGCGGCCCTCGACGCGGCCCGCGGGGTCGGCACCGACGCCCTGGCCTGGCGCGATCCGACGCCGCGGGGCGCCGTCTACGCCGGCGAGGTGACCGAGACGCTCGGGAGCGGCGCGGTGGTCGAACTCGGTGGCGGTGCGGTCGAGGACGGCGGGAACGGCGACGGGGAGGGTCCGGAGACAGACGCGCTCCCGACCGTCGCCGGCACCGACCCCGAGGGCTTTCTCCCGTACTCGAAGACTGCCACCCACGTCGAGGAGGGCGACCGGCTGCGCGTCCAGGTGAAAGAGCCCGCCGCGCCGTGGGGGTCGGGCCGGCCGGTCCTCGACACGACCGTCCGCGTCCAGGCCGGGCTGGCGACGCTCGTCCGCGGTTCGTCGCCGGACACCAACGGTCCGGAACTGGCCGACCTGCTCCCCGTCGACCCGCCGGAGGGCTGGGGGATCGACTGGGACCGCGCGGCCGACGACGCGGGGCTGGACGCGCTCGGTGACGCCCTCGACGGCGTCACCGAACGGGCGACGGCGCTCGACGCCGCCTTCGACGACGCGCCCGCGCCGGACGAGGCCGCGCCGTACTGCTACTGGGGCGGCGAGGCGACGGTCTGGGTCTGGTTCGGCCGCGAGTCGCGGTTCGGGCTCGACGAGCGCCGGCGCGACGTGACCGCGACCATGCCGGGCCACCACCGCACCAAGGCGGCGACCAACGGCGCCAGCGCGGCCGTCGACTTCGTCGAGGCGGTCTGCCCCGACGCCGGGACCGGCGACGAGACGGACTTCCCGTTCGACGCCGTCACCAGACAGTTCGGCCCGATGGAGGGCGACAGCGTCCGAATCGACCACGGCAAGCCAGACGGGCGTCTGTTCTCGCTGGGCACCGGCGAGGTGACCCGCCGGGACGCCGACGGCACCGTCGTCGTCGAGCGGGAGATGTCCGGCCGGGGCAGCTACGACGCGCTCGGCGTCGACCAGCAGGCCGGCGACGTGGCCGTCACCAAACTCACCGAGGGCAAGTGGTGGTACCCCACCGTCTACCGCGGCGAGGACGGCGAGAAACGGGGCACCTACGTCAATATCTGCACCCCGGTCGAGGTGTTTCCGTCGGCGGTCCGCTACGTCGACCTGCACGTCGACGTGGTCAAACACGCCGACGGTCGCGTCGAGCGGGTCGACGACGACGAACTCGACGCCGCCGTCGCGGCCGGCCACGTCCCCGAGGCGCTCGCCGAGAAGGCCCGGAACGTCGCCGGTGCGGTCGAAAACGCGCTCTGATACGGGTCGCTCTCAGTCAGTTCCACATCGACCGCCCGAGTGCGGGCGGTCGTCGTGGAACACAGTGAGAGCGATCCGTATGAGCAGCTACTCCGCGTCTCCCGTCTCGCCACTGCCGAGCAACCGCCACGCGCCGATTCCCAGGCCCGTCAGCGCCGCGGCGGGCCCGAATCCGGGTCCGCCGCCCGTCGTCGCACCCCCCGTTTCGGTTGCGTCGGTCCGGTCGTCCGGTCCGGCCTCGCCACCGTCGCCGCTCTCGCCACCGACGCCCGCCTCCGCCGGTGATCGCCCACCCGATCCGGTCGGGACCGTCGTCGCGTCGCCCGCTTCGGGTGTCGGTGTCGCCCGGGCCACGTCGGGAAAGGTGTAGACCCGCGCGGGTGCGTCCGGATCCGAAGGGTTCCCGTAGCTGGTGGCGACGACGGCGCCGCCCGGGGCCGTGAGCTGGGCCGTCCAGAACCTCGTCGTCGAGGACCGTCGGAAGTACCGCACGCGCTCGGGATCGGCCGGGTCCGAGAGGTCGTGGACGGCCACCCCGCCGCGGTACCACGAGGAGTACAGACGGCCGGCGGCGAGTTCGAAGTTGTGGGCCGTCGTCCAGACGCCGTTGACGTTCGTGTCGGCCGTCGGCGGCGGGTCGACCGTCGACAGGTGCTCGGGCGAGCGGGGGTCGGCGATATCGTAGATGGCGATCCCGCTCGGGCCGCCGGGGTCGTCGGGACCGGGCGTCGTCCCCTCCTTCCCGAAGTTGGAGTTCCAGCTCTCCTTGCCGACCGCGAGCAGGGCGCTGTCGGGGTCGGTCGCGGCGTAGTGGTCGTTGCCCGGTGGCTCGGCGTTCTCGCGAGAGACCGCCAGTCCGTCGAGGGCGGCCAGCGTCTCGGGATCGCGCTCGCGCAGGTCGGCGACGTACGCCGGATCGGCGGGGTCGGTCACGTCGAGTACCCAGGTCCCGGCGTCCCAGTAGGCGAGGTAGGCGAAGCCGTCGCGGACGAACACGTCGTGGAGCGTCCGCAACTGCTGGGGGACCGACTCCCAGACCGGGTCGCGGTCCAGCACCGACCACCGGGCGACTTCCCGAGGGTCCTCGCGACCCACGTCCACGACGAGCAGCGGGTTGGCGTCGCGGTCGCTTCGAGTGAGGTAGGCGTGGCTCCCCGAGAGGTCGCAGTTGTGGACGGGGTAGGCCGTCTCGTAGGCCCGCAGGAACGTCGGGTCGGCCGGGTCGGACACGTCGAACAGCGCGACGCCGTAGAAGCTATCGGGGTCGTAGCCCGCGGGACCGCCGACGAGCAGGCGCCCGTCGTCGTACTTCACGTCCCGGACGCCGCCCATGGTCTGGCCCGTCCCCCGCGGCGAGACGTCCCGTTCGCTCGCGACGACCGTCGGGTTCGCGGGGTCGGACAGGTCGAGGACCGCGAACCCGTCGCCGACCGCGACGAACGCCGTCTCGCCGTCGGGCGTCAGGACGGTCTCCGTCGCGCCCTCGACCGCGGCGCTGCCCAGCGGTTCGTAGTCGGCGGTCGGCGTCGCGACCGCCTCCGTGGGCGTGGGCGTCGGCGTCCCTGACGGCGTGCCCGTCGCGGCCGAGTCGGCGCTCGCGGTGGTCGCGTCCGTGGCGCCGCTCGCCCCCGCCGCCGTCGATCGAGCGTCGCCGTCGCGGGCCGTCAGGGCGGCGGTCGAGAGGCCGGCGGTCCCCGCGACCGCCCGGAGGAACTGGCGTCGATGCACGTCCCCGGCCTAGCGGTCGACGGGTATCAGTTTCCCGGTGAGCGTCGGCCCGCCGCGCTCACGCGTCGTCGTCGCGGTCGCCGAGCCGCCAGGCGCCGATGCCCAGCGCCGCCAGCCCCGACAGGACCCCGAGTCCGGGCCCGTCGCCGCTGGCGGTGTCGGTGGCGCCGCCGGTCGACCCGTCGGTCGCCGTGGCCGTGTCGCCCGCGGCCCCGCCGGCCGTCGCCGCGGCGGTCTCGCCGGCCATCCCGCTCGTCGCGGTCGTCGCGTCGGTGGGCGAGGCGGTCGGCGTCGACGAGTCCGTCGGCGTCGCGGTCGCCGTCGGCGCGTCGGTGGACGCGTCGGTCGGTGTCGCCGTCCCCTCCGACGCCGTCGTCCCGACCGGTTCGGCGGTGCCCGTCGGCAGATCGACGTCGGCGCCGGAGGGCGTCACCGTCGCCCCGTTGTCGGAGGGGTCCGGGAAGGTGTAGAACGCGCCCGGGCCGCCGTCTTCGGTCGGGTGGACGTAGCTCGTCGCGACGAAGAACTCGCCGGGGACGCCGACCTGGGCGGTCCAGAAGCTCGCCCGGTCGCCGTTCTCGTAGTGGGCCAGCTGTTCGGGACTGGCCGGGTCGGAGATGTCGTGGACTTTCACCCCGCCGCGGTACCACGACGAGTAGAGGGAGTCGCCGACGATCTCGAAGTTGTGGGAGGTGGTGTAGTAGCCGCCGTTGCGGCGGGCCGTCTCGCCCGCCGGCGGCTGGGGCGGCTCGATCTCCGTCAGCCGCTCGGGCTCGGCGGGGTCGCTGATGTCCCAGAGGATGATCCCGCTGGGACCGCCCAGGTCCTCCTCGTCGGACTCGTCGTCGTCGACCCCACCTTCGAGGTTCCAGCTCTCCCCGCCGACCGCGAGCAGGTCGCCGTCGTCGTCGGGCTGGACGTAATGGGCGTTGCCCTCCGGTTCGAGCGCGTGCTCGATCACCTCGGTCCCGCTCACCTCCTGTAGCTCAGACAGCGAGTACTCGGCGGCGTGACCGACGTACTCGGGACTCGCGGGGTCGGACACGTCGAGGATCCAGCCACCCGCGTCCCAGTACGCCAGGTACGCGCGCCCGCCCTGGACGTACATGTCGTGGAGGTTCATCAGGTTGCCAGACAGGTCCCCGTAGCCCTCGTCGTAGTCGGCGGGGGACCATCGCGCGACCGACTCGGGCCGGTCCGGTGCGACGTGGACCACGTCGAGTTCGCGCCCGTCGGTCAGGTAGGCGTACTCCCCGTGGAGGTCGGAGTTGTGGATGGTGTAGGTCGTCTCGTAGGTCTTCAGCGGCCGCGGGTCCGTCGGGTCGGACACGTCGTAGATGGCGATCCCGCGGAACGCTCCGGCCGCCCGCGAGGTCGCCAGCATCAGCCGGCCGCGGTTGTACTTGATGTCGTAAAAGCCCGTGATGGACCGACCGCCCGACGCGGTGATCCCGGTGTAGGTCCCGACGACCTCGGGGTTCTCGGGGTCGGCGCAGTCGACGACGTAGAAGCCGTCGACCCGCGACGCGAAGGCGTACCGACCGGTGGGTTCCATCACCGCTTCGGTGGTCTGGAACCCGCTCTGCCCGTTGGACACGTCGAAACTGGCCAGCGGCCCGTAGCCGCCGGCGTCGGTGCCGTCGGCGGTCGCCGTCTCTGTCACTGCGGCCGTCGTCGTCGGCGTCGCGGTCGTCTGGGAGGAGGGCGATGCGTCGTCGTCGCTACCGGCGGCGGTCAGGGCGCTCCCTGCGATCCCTGCGAGACCGGCAGCGCCGACTGCGGAACGGAGGTATTCACGGCGGCGCATACACCTCCTGTTCCGGACGGCGTTCGTTTAGTCTTGCTGATCCGAACGGTTCCCGGCCCCCGAAGCTGGCCGAACGCAAACGCGCTCCTTTTCCACCCGCCCGGTGTAGGGCCCCCATGTTCGAGTCACGCCCGGACCGCGAGGCGGAGGTCGTCCTCGTCGGCCGGTCCAACGTCGGCAAGTCGACGCTCATGCGCGAGCTCACCGGCCATACCTTCGACACCGGCCAGCGACCGGGCGTCACCCGCTCGCCCAACCACTTCGACTGGGCCGCCCAGGACTTCGTCATCACCGACCTCCCAGGCTTCGGCTTCATGGAAGGCGTCCCCGCGGACGTGCGCGAGCAGACCAAGACGGACATCGTCCGCTACATCGAATCGAACGCCGACGAGATCCTGGCCGCCGTCCTCGTCGTCGACGGCAAGGCCGCCGTCGACATCATCGACCGCCACTCGGGCCCCGACGAGGTCCCCTACGACGTGGAGATGTTCCACTTCCTCCGCGACGTGGACGTGCCCGTCGTCGTCGCCGTCAACAAGATGGACAAGGTCGACGACCGCGACGAGCGCCTGGACGAACTCTGCGACCGCCTCGGCCTCTACCCGCCCTGGAAGCAGTGGCAGGAGACCATCGCCCCCATCTCCGCCAAACGCGGCTCCATCGAACCCATGACCGAGGCCGTCCGCCACCACCTCCACGAGGCCGAGCGCGACGACCTCTTTCAGTTCTTCTAGAGAGCGGGTCCGGGAGACGAACTCGACGTCGGTACCCGACCGTCGCGACGCTTATCGCGTGCGATAATCGTCCCCAAATAGTTATCTCCGGGAGCGGGAAACGTGGTGGCAACGTGACGGGACGGACCGACGGAGCGACGCGGGCCGCGGCGCCGATACGCGGCGGGCGCCCACGAACCGGAGGCTCCGATGAGCGGTGACTCGGCGCGGTACGCGCGGCTGCCGGAGTCGGTTCGCAGCGAGCGCGCAGCCCGCGTCGCCGCGACGCTGACGCGCGTCGTGTTCGGCGGTCGTCCCGGGCTGGCCCTGTTCTGCGGGGCGCTCGCTCTGTACGTGTTGACCTGGCGGGTCGGCGTCTTCTTCAACGACATCGGGCTCTACCCGATGATGCTCGAACGGCTGGCCGACGGCCACCTGTCGCTGGGCGTCCCGGGCGAACTCGGCGAGGGATACCCCGGGATGCACTATCGGGACGGACGGGTGTGGGGTCGCGGGTACGGACTCGTCGCGCTCGGCCTGCCGATCTACTGGGCGGTCGAGTTCCTCGACCCGCTGGTCGACCTGCGCTGGCTGGTCGTGGTCGGGTTCAGCGCGGTCGTCTTCGCGACGACCGCGCTCGTCGGCGACGCGGTCGGCCACCGCCGGCGCGGTCTCGCGGCCGGCGTCGCGCTCGGCGCGCTCGCGCTGGCCGGCAACGCCTGGTTCTACAAACCCCACGTCGGGGAGCTGTCGACGTTCGCGCTCCAGATCGCGACGATGCTGGCGGGCGCTGTGCTCGTCGTCGCCGTCTACCGGCTGCTGGCGCTGCGACACGGGCGAACCGTCGGTGCGCTCGCCGGCGCGACCGCGCTCCTCGGGACGCCCGTCGCCTTCTGGGCGAGCACGCCCAAGCGCCACACTCTCTCGGCGATGTTCGTCGTCCTCGCGGTCTGCGCGTTCGCCGCGAGTCGCGCGGACGACCGGACCGCGCTGGAGAGCGCAGCGTTCCGCGGCGGCGCCTACGCCTGCGGCGGCCTGCTCGCGTGGGTCCACGCTCCCGAGGGGATCACGCTGCTGGGCGCGCTCGCCGTCGTCGACCTGCCGACGGCACCCAGGAACGACCGGCGGACGCTCGCCGTCGTCGGCGCGCTGGCCGGCCTCTCACTCGTCCCGTACCTCGCGACCAACGCCGCCGTCTCCGGCAACCCGCTGCTCCCCCCGCACTTCCTCGACTCCTACCACGGGGCGTCGCTGGCCGAACTCACCGACGGTGGGGCGGCAGGCGGTGGAACTGGCGGCGGGACGAGCGGCGGACCGACCGGGAGCGGGACCGGAACAGCCGGATCGAGCGGCGGCGTCCTCGCCGCGGTCGCCGGGACCGTCGCTGCGGTCGCGGGGACGGTCGTCGCCGGGGTCGACGCGGTTCGCCCGCTGGCGCGGCGAGCGCTGGACATGTACGTCGGCGGGGTCGTCGCGCTGCTCACGGAGCCGGACGGGGTCTTCCGGACGTTCGTCCGCTGGGGAGAGGCGGACGAGAACATTTCGAACCTCTTCTTCGACGGGAAGACGAACCTCTCGGTGCTGGAGTCGGCACCCGTGCTCGCGGCGCTGGCCGCGCTCCCGTCGGCGCTGGGTCGGCGGGCCGGTCGGCTTCGCGCGCGCGAACGCCGCCTCCGCGAGGCCGTCGATCCCGTGGACCTGCTCGTCCTCGTGTTCGCGACGCTGTTCGTCTCGCTGTACGCCAACAGCCTCCCGGTACACGTCCAGGCGACCGTCCGCTACCTCCACCCGGTCTACCCGCTGGCCGTCTACGCGGTCTTCCGGATCCCGCGCGTCCGGTCGCTGCTCACCGAGCGAACCCGGGCCGCCGTCCTCGGCTACGAGGCGGGCCTCCTGCTCGGGACGCCCGCGGCCTTCGGCGCGCTCCTCTTCGTCGACGCCTCGAAGGGCGAGGTCGTCCAGCCGTTCGGGCTGGCGTCGCTGGCCGCCGCTGTGGTGCTGGCGGCCGCGCTGCTGGCCGGTCGGTACGACGACCGAGTAGACGGGGTCGCCGCGGGCGCGTTCGGCGTCGCGACCGCGATGGCGACCGTCTACCTCCTGCTCACGTCGTTCGTCCTCTTCCACTACGGCCCCTCGGCGCTGCCGGCCGTCGACGCGCTCAGCGGCGAGTTCCGCTGGATCGCGCTGACGAACGGCTGACGGGTGCGGTCGACCGTGTCGGCGGTCGCGGTCCCGAGTTCGCTTCGCGAACGTCGGGACCGCCGGAAGCCCCACGGCTTCCGTGCTCCGAGGGCCGCAAGCGGCCCTCGGACCGCCGACGTTTTATCGTCCGACCGGATAGGACGGGGCAATGAGCCAGCCGAGCCCCGACGTCTACGAGCAGGGCAAGGGGATGGACGCCCACAACAAGGTGATGCGCGAGGTGCGCTCGCGCAACGACGCCAGCTACGACCCGCGCGAGCCCACGCGGGTCTGGCTCGACGAGGACAACACGCCCGACGGCTTCGTCGACTCGCTCACCATCATCCTCAACACCGGCGGCTGCCGCTGGGCCCGCGCCGGCGGCTGCACCATGTGCGGCTACGTCGCCGAGTCCGTCGACGGCGGCAGCGTCGCCCACGAGGACCTGATGGCCCAGATCGACCACTGTCTCGACCACGAGGCCGAGCACGCCGAGGACCTCCGCGGCGACCGCGCCGACCTGATCAAGATCTACACCTCCGGCTCCTTCCTCGACGAGCGGGAGGTGCCCGCCGAGACCCGCCGAGCCATCGCCTCCGAGTTCGGCGACCGCGACCGCATCGTCGTCGAATCGCTACCCGACTTCGTCGACCGCGAGAAGATCCGGGAGTTCACCGAGCAGGGCCTGGACTGCGACGTGGCCATCGGCCTGGAGACCGCGACCGACCGCGTGCGGCGCGACTGCGTCAACAAGTACTTCGACTTCGCCGACTTCGAGGCCGCCTGCGCCGAGGCGGGCGCCGTCGACGGGGGCGGGGTCAAGGCGTACCTCCTGATGAAGCCCCCCTTCCTCTCTGAGGGCGAGGCCGTCGCGGACATGAAACGCTCCGTGCGGCGCTGTCTCGACGTCGAGGGCTGTCACACCGTCTCGATGAACCCCTGCAACGTCCAGCGCTACACGATGGTCGAGGACCTCTACCACGAGGGCGGCTACCGCCCGCCGTGGCTCTGGTCGGTCGCCGACGTGCTCGAATCGACCGCCGACGTGGACGGCATCGTCGTCTCCGACCCGGTCGGCCACGGCTCCGAGCGCGGGCCGCACAACTGCGGCGACTGCGACGACCGCGTCCAGCGCGCCGTCAAGGACTTCGACCAGCGCCAGGACCCGTCCGTCTTCGACCAGGTCTCCTGCGAGTGTGAACGCACCTGGGAGGCCGTCGTCGAACGCGAACGCGGTTACTCCCTCCCGCTGGCCCGGTAGTCGTCCGACCCGTTCTCGCGCGGTTTCCGCCGACCCGTTCGACCCGAAACGATCCCCCCTCGTTCGCGGCGGTGTGCCCGTCGTTGACACGGTTCGGTCGGGGACAGTCCTGCGATTACACTTTCACTCCGGTTGCCGTGGGTTTTTATGCATCTACGATCAACGACGACGTAGGGGCCCTGGAGACCCCGACTGTCACACGCTCCAGCCCCTACGTTCCCCCATCCTATCCTACCGTCCCACAGTGTCGGCTTCGTCGCGAGCCGCCGCGCGTCCGGGCGCGGGCCGTGACGGCGGCCAATAGCGGGCGACGACGGCGCTCACTGCTGGACGAGGCGGACGAGGCGGTCGAGCCAGCCGGCGTTGCCGGTGATCGGGCGGTCGGACTCGAACAGTTTGACCGCGAACCACACCGCGGCGAGTGCGAACAGTATCTCGTAGCCGATGCCCGCGAGCACGAGGTCCGCGTCGTCGAACAGCAGGCGCTTGGGCGCGATGATCGGGTGGGTGAACGGGATGGCGAACAGGACGGCCCTGGCGGGGAGGCCCAGCACGTCCACGTCGGTGAACATCGTGGCGAACATCGGGACGATCGCGAGCCCGGAGAGGGGGAGCAGGAGCATCTGGGCGCCCTGCTGGCTGTCGGCGAAGATGCCCAGCGAGAGCGCGACTGCGAGCGTGCCGACGAGGGTGAAAAACAGCGAGACCCCGACGAGGAGATAGTCGCCGGCGCCGAGCGTCAGCGCCGTCGTCCCGCCCACCCCGCCGATCGAGAGGTTGCTGACGGCGATCCCGCCGGTGTACAGCGCGGTGGCGATCAGGCCGACGACGCTGCCGCCGACGAGCTTCGCGGCGACGATCGACCGGCGCTCGATGGGCATCGTGAGCAGCGTTTCGAGGGTCTTGTGCTCCTTCTCGCTGGCCATCGAGTTCATCACCATCTGCCCGGAGAAGACGATGGCGAGCATGATGATCACCGGGACGAAGATGAACTGCGAGGTGAAGGCGGTCGAGACGACGCCCGGCGGCGCCGACAGCTGCCGTCCCTTGACGTAGGTCGTGTGCTCGCGGGCGATGGGGTCCAGTTGCGCCTCGCTGGCGCCAGTGACGGCGACGGTCACGTTGTGCGCCGCCGTCGAGAGCAGCTCCTCGACCTGCGCCGAACTGGCGATCCCGACGATGCTGACGCTCTCGACGCTCGTGTAGAGGTGGATTCGCCCCCGCTCGCCCGCGCGGACCCGCTCGGTGAAGTTCGCGGGTATCTCGACCACCGCCGACCCCCCGGCCGCCGCCGTCTCGTTCAGCGCGGCGTCGACGGTCCCGTCGGGCGATCGGTAAGCGAGATTCGACTCGTTTTCGAGGGTCCCGACGACGACCTGCGCGTACTCGCCGCCGTCGCGGTCGACGACGCCGACGGTCGGCTCCTGCCCGAGTTGCGCCTCGACCCCCGAGAAGCCCTGGCCCATGCCGACGAACAGCAGCGGGAGCAGGAGGATCGGCAGGATGTACCGGGGCCGCAACAGTTCCCGGGCCTCCTTCCAGACGAGGCGGGTGAACGGTCTCATCGCCGTCCCTCCCGGGGCGCGCGGCCGGGGACCGCGGCCTCGCTCATGCGACGACCTCCAGGAACACGTCTTCGAGGTTCTCGGCGTCGTACTCGGCTTTCAGTTCGGCGGGGCTGCCCGAGGAGACGACGACGCCGTCGTTGAGCAGGCCGACCCGGTCACAGAGGTACTCGACTTCGAGCATGTCGTGGGACGAGAGGAGGATCGACCGCTCCTCGTCGGGGAACGCCTTGACGACCTCGCGGACGGTCTTGCTGTTCTGCACGTCCAGCCCCGACGTGGGTTCGTCGAGGATCGCCAGATTGGGATCGGTCATCAGCGCGCTGCCGATGAGGAGCTTGCGGGTCATCCCCTTGCTGTAGCCCCCGGTGTCGTCGTCGATACGGTCGCCCAGGTCGGCGATCTCGACGCCGCGTTCGACCATCGCCGCCGCCTCGTCCCCGTCGGCGTAGAAGTCCGCGACGAACGCGAGGAACTGCCGGCCGCTCATCGACTCGTAGGCGCCGGCGTCCTCCGGGAGATAACGGATCGCACGTCGGACGGCGTCGGGGTCGTCCGCGACGTCGTGGCCCGCGACCGTGACCGCCCCGTCGTCCTTGTTCAAAAGCGTCGCGAGCGTCCGTAGCGTCGTCGTCTTCCCCGCCCCGTTGGGGCCGACGAGCCCGAATATCTCGTCCGGGCGGACCTCGAAGGACAGCCCGTCGAGCGCCTGTACGTCCCCGTAACGCTTGCGGAGGTTCTCGACCTGCACCGCCTGGGCGACCATGCTTGTCGGGGGGTCGCACATCGGATAGTTGACTGTTCTGGTCTCGGTCGACCGACGGGGTTATCCAGCGGGCGCCGGGACCGAGGGCCATGGAGCGGTCCGACCCGCGCGAGCGATACGACGACCTGGTCGTCCGGCGCGAACGGCACGAGGTCGACGCCGAGCGGTTCGACGAACTGCGCGACGCGGAGGTCTTCCGGTCCGGGTGGGGCGTGGCGGGCGTCGTCCTCGACGGCGAGGTGCGGGGCACCACGGGCAGTCGGACGCAGTCCGACGACGGCGGGCACCTGCTGGCGATCCGCAACGAGGCCTACCCCACGGAGTGGACGCTGCCCGGCGGCGCGGTCGAGAACGGCGAACCGCTGACCGACGCGGTCGTCCGGGAGGTGCGCGAGGAGACCGGGGTCGCGGTCGAGCCGGTGCGCCCCGTCGGCGTCGACGAGAGCGTCGTCGAGGAGGGCCGCCCCGACGGGAGCGGTAGCACCCGCCGCGTCGAGATGGCCTTCGTCCACTTCCTGTGTCGCGCGACTGATCCGACGGTGGCCGACGGCCGCGACCTGGGCGACCCCGACGAGACGATCACCGAAGCGGCCTGGCTGGACGGGCTCCCGGACGACGTGTTCAACCCCGATCACACGCGTGACGTGTACGAGGCCGCGCTGGTGCATCGCGACCGGTAGCCGGGCGGGGCACCGACTCCGGGACCGACGAACGGATCGAGGAGCTCGAGGCGGAGGTCGAGGAACTGCGCGAGGAGCACGACTCCTGACGGCGCGACGGTCGAGCGGAGCCGCGGGAAGACCGCTACTCGTCGAACGCGCGGAGGACGCCCTGACCGTCGGTGGGGCCGATGTCGGGCAGGGCGACGCGCTCGGGGTGGGGCATGAGGACGGCGACGGAGTCCCGTTCGCCGAGGACGCCCGCGACGCTGTGTTTCGAACCGTTGGGGTTGGCTTCGGGCGTCACGTTCCCGTCCTCGTCGCAGTAGCGGAAGAGGACGCGGTCGTCGGCTTCGAGTTCCTCGAGTCGCTCGTCGTCGATCTCGTAGCGGCCCTCGCCGTGAGCGATGGGGAACTCGACGACTTCGCCCGCCTCGAAGTGGCTGGTCCAGGGGGTGTCGGCGTTCTCGACGCGGAGGTGGACGCGCTCGCACTGGAAGCGGGCGCTCTCGTTGGTGGTGAACGCGCCGGGCGTGAGCGAGGACTCACAGCCGATCTGGGCGCCGTTGCAGATGCCGAGCACCGGCGTCCCGCGCTCGGCGGCCTCGCGAACCTCGGCCACGATGGGCGAGCGGGCGGCCATGGCGCCGGCGCGGAGGTAGTCGCCGTAGGAGAACCCGCCGGGGAGGACGACGCCCGTCGTGTCCTCGGGGAGGCCGTCCTCGTGCCAGACGAGTTCGGCGTCGATGCCGAGATGTGCGAGCGCCCGGACGGTGTCGCGGTCGCAGTTGGACCCCCCGAACTGGACGACGGCGACGGTCACAGCGAGCACCCCCCGGTGTGCGAGCAGCGCGTCGGCGTCGATGAGACGGCGGCGGTCATCGTTCCTCGACGGTGACCTCGTAGTCGTGGATGGTCGGGTTGGCGAGCAGGCGCTCGGCCATCTCGTCGGCGCGCTCGGCGGCGGCGTCGGCGCTCTCGGCGTCGAGGTCGACCTCGAACAGGTCGGCGGCTCGCAGGTCCTCGAGTTCGAACCCGAGCCGTTCGAGCGCGCGCCCGGTCGTCTCCGCCTCGGGGTCGAGCACGCCGTGTTTCAGGCGGACCTCGACCGTCGCGGTGTAGGCAGTCATCACCTGAGTGGCGGCGGCGCCGGGAGAAAACGGTTTTGACTCGCCGCGGCCGCGCGGGCGCCGGACCGGCCGGAGACCGCGCGGACGGTCGCCGCCGCTCCGGCTCAGGCGGCGTCGAAGTCGACGGGCTGCCAGCCCTCGGGCTGGTCGGAGAGCCCGCGGACCCGGATGGCGCGCTGCCCGTCGACCTCGCGGAGTTCGACCTGGCCGTCGAACGCCTGGGCGATCGACGAGAGGGTCTGGTCGTCGACGGCGTCGGGGTCGATGGCGCAGACGCCGAGGCCGTCGGCGGTTCGGATGCGACCCGTGAGCGTGTGGACGAAGCGGAACACGGACTTGGCGGGCGCGTAGACGACGAACGGCGAGAGCGTGTACACGCCGGTTCGGACCCGTGTGGCGCCGTTGGCGTGGATCCGCTCGTACAGCGAGGAGAACTCGATACCGGCGCCGGTCAGGTCCGCCGGGCTCCCGACCGCGTGGACGTTGCACTCGCCGTCGTCGGCGCCGTTCTCCGTGCAGTCGACGACGCCGACCCGTGCGAAGTCCAGGTCGCCCCCGAGGGCCTCGTAGTCCGCCAGCGTCTCGCGGCCGTCCACGTCGGCGGCGATGAACAGCGTTCCCTCGCGGGAGTGCCGACGCAGGAGCATCCGCATCGTCAGCTCGCGGACGCCGCCCAGCGCCGGGCCGGTGACGAGGATGTTGGTCCCCGTCTCGACCCCTCGCAGGGGCAGGCTCTCGAACGTGTAGGTCGGTTCCTGCAGGCTCACGGCGCATCACCGCCGTCGTCTCCGGTCCCCGTCCCCGCGTGGTCGGCCGCATCGCGCGCGTCCTCGCACTCGTTGAGCTGGCGCCGCAGTTCGAGCTGGTCCATCGCCTCGGCGGCGAACCGCCGCAGGTCCGCGAGTTCGTCCGCTTCGAAGCCGCGCGGCTCGTCGTGGGTCAGACAGAACGCGCCGATCGTCGCACCGCGGGGCGTCTCCAGCGGGACGCCGGCGTAGGCGCGGATGCCGAGTTCGTCGAGGCGGTCGTTGTCGGCGAACCGGTCGTCGTCGTGCGTGTCCTCGACGACCATCAGGTCGTCCCGGAGGATCGTGTGCGTGCACATCGAGTCCTCCCGAGTGAGCGTCTCCCAGGAGGCCCCGGCGCAGGCGAGAAACCGCTCCTCGTGGGCGTCGATCAGGCCGACGAAGGCCACGTCCACGTCGAAGTACTCGCGCGCGAGCGCCGTCAGCCGGTCGAACGACTCGGCGGCCTCCATACCGGGGCGGTCGTACTGTTCGAGCGCGGCCAGGCGTTCGTCTTCCCGCGTCGGGAGCGGGTAGCCGACCTGCGTGCGCTGGTCGACGAGGTTGCCGACCATGCGAGCCAGCGCGTCCCGCGCCTCGGGCATGTCCCGCGGGAGGTACTCGACGACCACGCCCTCGCGATCGGCGGTGTCGATCCGGTCGGGCGGTGCGTCGGTAAAGAGGATACAGGGCGTGTCGGGCGCCGTCTCCCGGATTCGCGCGGCGACGTCCAGGCCGGTCCCGTCCGGGAGATCGTAGTCGGTGACGACGCAGTCGACGGCCGCTCTCGAGAGGGTGTCGGCCGCTGCGGCGACCGAGTCGGCCGTCGTCACCGCGACTTCGCCGTCGGCGGCGAGGGAGTCGCACGTGGCTGCGCGCTCGTCGCCGTCGGCGTCGACGCACAACACAGTCAGTTCGCGCATGTCCGTCTCTGCCCGTCTTTTCGACTCCACCGTAATAACTCTCTGCGTACGCGATCCAACGTTGACATCGGCGGACCGCCCGGCGACGGCCGACCCGTGTGAGTCGGCGACGGGCGACGAGAACGCTTTAGGCACAGACGCCCGTCAGCGCTATCCGATGACCGTCCGTTCACACATCCGTCCGTCGGCGCCCCGGCGGTGGTCGCCGTGACCAGCGACCTGACCGAGATCGTCGTCGTCGGCGGCGACGACACGGGGCTCATCGCGGAGATCACCTCGACGCTGTTCGAGCGCAACATCAATATCGAAGACCTCGACCAGGCGGTTCGCGAGGGCGTCTTCCGCATGACGATGCGGGTCGACACCTCGGAGATGATCGTCAAAGAGGAGACGCTGCGGGAGAACCTCCACGACCTGGGCGACGACCTCGGCGTCGACGTACAGGTGCGGTTCCCCGACGACCGCGAGACCCAGCAGATCGCCGTTCTCGTCACCAAGGAATCCCACTGTCTGGAGGCGATCTTCGAGGCGTGGGCCAGCGGGAACCTGGGCGCCGACGTGGAGGTCGTCATCGGCAACCACTCCGACTTGCAGCCGCTCGCCGAGAAGTACGACGTGCCGTTCCACGACATCGGCGACGAGAAGGGCACGCCCGACGAGGGGGAACTGCTCGACCTGCTCGCTGAGTACGACACCGACCTGGTCGTGCTGGCCCGGTACATGCGCATCCTCAGTCCCGACGTGGTCTTCCGCTACGAGGACCGCATCATCAACGTCCACCCGTCACTGCTGCCGGCGTTCCCCGGCGCGTCGGCGTACATGCAGGCCATCGAGGAGGGGGTCCGCATCGCGGGCGTCACCGCCCACTACGTGACCACGGACCTCGACCAGGGGCCGATCATCACCCAGCGGGCGTTCAACGTCCCCGACGACGCGACCGAGGAGGAGTTACAGGAGATCGGCCAGCCGCTGGAGGCCGAAGCGCTGCTGGAGGCCATCGACCTGCACCTCAACGACGAGGTGACCGTCCACCGCGGCCGGACGAAACTGCGCGACCCCGAAGAGGCCGACGCGCAACTGGGCGCGCCCCGCGACCTCGACCAGGCCAACCCCGACCGGCCGATCGACGGCCTCGGCGAGTTCGTCGCCGGACAGGACGACGAGGAGCCCGAAGCGGAAGCCGACGACTAACGCCGCCGTCGAAGCCGCTAGACGGGCCGTAACTAACGGGTACCCGACGGATCGTCTCGCCATGGGTACGGGTAGCAGCGGTCCAGCGGGTGAGCGGACGCGGACGCGGAGGCGGTCGGTCAAATGAGCGAACGCGTCTCGACCGGCGTCACTGCGCTCGATAGGGAACTGAACGGCGGCCTCCCCACGGGGACGGTCGTGGCCTTCCGTGCCGACCCCGCCAGCCAGGCCGAGCTGTTCTTCGAACGGCTGGCGACACAGCGCGAGACGCTGTATCTCACCGTGGACCGACCGCCGACGGCGGTCTCGGCGTCGCTCCGCGGGCAGGGCGACCGGTGTCCGGACCGCTCCGTGCGGTCGATCGACGGCGACGCACCGACGGTCGACACGCTGCGGTCGCTCACGTCGCTCCCCGAGGAGGGCGTGCTGATCGTGGACTCCATCGGACCGCTGGAACGGGCCGATGCCGGCCAGTACCGCGCGTTTCTGGACGAACTCAGGTCGACCGTATCGCGGACCGACGGCGTGGCCGTGCTTCACGCGCTGAAACACGACGAGGCCCCCGCACAGCGCCACCGAACCGAGCACGTGGCCGATATCGTGTTCGACCTCGTCACGGAGATCCGAAACGACACCGTCGAGAACAGGCTGGTCGTCCCGAAGTTCCGCGGGGGCCGGGCGTTAGCCGAACCGCTCCGGATCGCACTCACCGACCGGATCGCGGTCGACACCAGCCGGGACATCGCCTGATACGGCGAGTCCGCGCGAGTGGCTGAAGGGATGGCGAACAGGCGACACGACCGCTCGCGGGGCGGCGTGTCGCGCTCCCGCGGAGCGCCCCGCGACGGAACTCAGGTCACGTGACCGGCTGGTCCCGTTCTCGCATTTGAACGTTCGGGAGCGGCATACGCCGGCCTCCGGCCTTCGGTCCCGGGGTCACTCCTCGACGGCGAAGTACCGGTCCCGATGGCGCCGACAGCCGGGGTTGAACGCCGCGCCGCAGTCGGGACAGGCGTCCTCGGCGTGGAGATACTCGCGGACGGAGAGCGGTTCGCCACAGACGCCGCAGAGGACCGCCGGGTCGTCGAACGCTTCGCGAGGCACTCGCTCGGGTTCGTGGTCCGTCACGGCCCCGTGACAGCGGAAACACGGGTAGTAGGCATCACAGCAGGGAAATCGGAGCGCGACCACGTCGACGGCGTCGTCGTAGTGGGTACAGCGAGTCTCGGCGTCGACGGCGACCCCGCGGAGCGGGACCGGGAACCGCCCGTCCGTCTCGGGCGGGCGTGTCGTCCGTCGGTCGTCCGGTTCCGTCGTCATCGCTCCTCCGTTCGGTCGGTCCGTCAGAGGTCCCGAGCGGTCTCGACGGCCGCGTCCAGCGTGGGCGCGTCGAAAGCGTCGCGACCGACGTAGGCGTTGGTGCCGGCGCAGTAGAGGTCCCTGGCGGCGGCGACGACGCGGTCGGCGAGCGGTTCGGGCTGGCGGTCGCAGAGCGATTTCCAGTCGGCGACGCCGCGCTCGTCGGCCTCGGCCTTGGCGGCGGAGACCGCCTCGACCCACTCGGGCTGGGTGCGCTTGTGGTACTGGCGGACGACCTCCTTCGAGACCTGCTGGTCGCCGTAGGAGAACCGGTTCTCGTCGAAGGTGCCGACCACGTCGGCGACGCGGACCTCGCCCTCGTAGTACAGGCACTCGATCTTGCCGTCCTCGTGGGTGAGCCCCGCGTCGGCGGCGCGGTCGGTGACGACGCGGTTGACCTCGCGAGCGACCGATTCGAGGGCCGCGATACCGGCGACGCCCGCGATGCGGTCGGCCTCCGCGCGGGAGAGATAGCGGTCCTGCTCCTCGTACTTCGTGGAGAACTCGACGACGGGCTCGTCCAGGTCGACGGCCTCGTCGGGCCAGGCGTCGACGTCGAGGCCGTGGTCGGCGGGGTCGGTGCGTTCGCGGAGCGAGGAGCCGACGGGGACGCGGTTGCGGAAGACGATCTCCAGCGGGACGAGGTAGTTCTCGCCGGCGTCGGCGTGGTAGGCGTCGTAGTCGTAGCCGCTCGGGTCCCCGCTCTCGTCGCCCTCGAAGGCCAGGTCGGGGACCTGGGTGAGTTCGATGACCATCTCGCGCGGGGCCGCGCCCGAATCGAGCGCCTCGTCCAGGTCGACGGTCCCGTCGGTCGCGTCGGTGGCGACGCCCTCGTAGTGGGTGGGGACCCCCTCTGATTCGAGCAGCTCGAAATTGAACGCGCCCATCGTGCACAGCGAGGCGCCCTTGTCGGGGATCTCGTCGGGCATCTTCCCCCAGTCGAACACCGAGTAGTCGTCGGTGAAGACGAACGCGCCGCGGCCGAGGGACTCGGCCGTGGCGGGCTCGTCCACCCGGAACTCTTTCACGGAAGTCATTGCCGGACTCTCTCGCCCCCGCGGCAAAGTCGTTTCTCACTCGCGGTCCGCGAGTCGCCTCGCCGAACGGCTCGGGACCCCTCGCCCTCGGCCCAAAACGCCTATGCGGGTCGGGTCTGCAGTTGCGCCCGATGGTCGAATCCGTCGGGCTGGCTGTCGGGATCGTCATCGTCACGACCGGTGCGGTCTGGCTCGGCAGTTCCTGGCTGGAGTCTGCGAGCGAACGGCTCTCGGAGTACTACGGGCTCCCGCAGGTCGTCCAGGGGTCGGTCGTGGCGGCGGTCGGGTCCAGTTTCCCGGAGCTGGCGACGGTGGCGGTCTCGGCGTTCGGCGGCGCGCTCGGGATCGGGACCGGCGCGATCGTCGGCTCGGCGATCTTCAACGTCCTCGTGATCCCCGCGCTGGCGGGCATCTCCACCGACGAGGAGATAGAGGCCAACCGGACGCTCGTCTACAAGGAGGCGCAGTTCTACATGCTCGCGGTGTCGGCGCTGGTTATCACCTTCGCGATGGCGGTCATCTACTACCCCGTCGGGGGGACCGAGTTCATCACCGGGGAGATGAACCGCCCGCTCGCGGCCATCCCGCTGGCGCTGTACGGGCTCTATCTGTTCATCCAGGTGCAGGACACCGCCGACCACGAGGCCGACCCCGACGCCGCCGCCGGGATCGACGTCCGCCGACAGTGGGGGTACCTGCTCGCGGGGCTCGCCGTGATCCTCGTCGCCGTCCACGAACTCGTCGGGGCGGTCGAGACGATCAGCGCGGCCGTCGGCGTCGGCGAGTTCATCATGGGCGTGACCGTCGCGGCGGCGGCGACGAGCCTGCCCGACGCGCTGGTGAGCGTTCGCGCGGCCCAGGACGACCGCGGGGTGGCGTCGCTGGCGAACGTCCTCGGGTCGAACACCTTCGACCTGCTCGTCGCCATCCCGGTCGGCGTCTTCATCGCCGGCACCTGGGTGTTCAACTTCGAACTCGCCGTGCCGATGTTCGCGGTCCTGACGCTCGCGACGGTCCTCCTGTTCACGTTCCTCCGGACGGATCTGGCGCTGTCGACGCCGGAGTCGGTCGCGCTTCTGGTCGCCTACGGGCTGTTCGTCGGCTGGGTCGTCGTCGAGGAGGTCTCGACGGTGGTCACGTTCCTGCCGAGCGGCGGGTGATCCCGGCGGGCGGTCGGCGGCGTCGGCCGACGGTCGATCCCGCCGACCGCGGCCTCGTCGTCACCGACGGCGGGGCCTTCGGCCGGTTCCCGGCCGCTTATGACGCTGGCTCCAGTGGAGACGTGCAATGGCAGACGACGCCGCACCGCGGACCAACGTGCCGCGAGGGGAGTTCGACTTCGACCGCGTCCCCGAGACCGACGGGTCGTTCGAGGACGCGCTGGCGACGGCCCGGGCCGGCGAGCGACTCTCCGTCGACGACGGCGTCGAACTGCTGACGACGGGCACCGACCACCGCGGGATCGACCGCGAGCGCAAGGAGCTCGTCCTCGAAGCCGCCGACCGGCGCCGCGCGGAGGTCGTCGGCGAGGCGGTGACCTTCGTCGCCAACCTCAACAACAACGTCACGACCGCCTGCAACACGGGCTGTCTGTTCTGCAACTTCAAGGACCGCTCGGAGCAGTTCCGCTCGGCCAACGACGAGGACCACGGCGGGTTCACCAAACGGCCGGAGGAGTCCCGAGAGATCGTCAGCGAAGCCGTCGGACGGGGAATCTACGAGGTCACGTCCGTATCGGGGCTGCATCCGGCGTTCGCCCTCGACGACGAACACCGGGCGATCCTCGAAGCGAGCGATCGGAGCGACCTGAACTACCGGCCCCCCGAGGAGTACGACGTGGACCCGGGTACCTACTGCGAGCAGATCGAAGCGATGAGCGTCGGCGGCGTCCACGTCCACTCGATGACGCCCGAGGAGGCCTACCACGGCCGCCGCGGGACGGAGTGGTCCTACGAGGAGGTGTACGGTCGCCTGCAGGAGGCGGGACTGGACTCGGTCCCCGGTACCGCGGCGGAGATCCTCGTCGACGAGGTCCGCGAGGTGATCTGTCCCGGGAAGATCGGGACCGACGAGTGGCTCGAGGCGATGGAGGCCGCGGCGTCGGTCGGCCTCGACGTGACCGCGACGATCATGTACGGCCACGTCGAAAACGAGATGCACAGGGTGTTGCACCTGAAACGCATCCGCGAGCTACAGGAGCGGACGGGCGCGATCACGGAGTTCGTCCCGCTCTCGTTCGTCCACCAGGAGACGCCGCTGTACGAGGAGGGGATGGTCGAGTCGGGGGCGACGACCGACGAAGACGAGCTGCTGATCGCCGTCTCGCGGCTGTTCCTCGACAATATCGAGCACATCCAGTCCTCATGGGTGAAATACGGCGACGAGCAGGGGCTGAAGATGCTCTCGTGTGGCGCCGACGACTTCATGGGCACCATCCTCAGCGAGGAGATCACCAAACGCGCCGGCGGGGCGTACGGCGAGGTCCGCTCGTTCGACGAGTACGTCGAGATGATCGACGCTATCGGGCGGGTCCCGGTGGAGCGCTCGACGGACTACCGTCAGCGCCGCCGGATCGACCCCGACGACGGGCCCCACGGGCCGGAGCTGGGCCCGGCGGCCGACGGGACGCCGCTGGTCGAGCCCGAGTGGGTAGGGGGCGAGGCCGACCGAAGGGAGGCCTCGGACCCCGCGAACGGCGAGCGGAGCGAACCGTGAACGGCGACGCCGCGAGCGACCCGGCCAGCGCGGACGACTGACACGACGGGACTCCGACGAGTCTATCCGTTCGGTGGGCGAACACGACGCCGATGGCAGAGGCCCTCCGCGACGCGCTCCGGGAGCGGGTGACGTTCCGAGCGGCCGCGCAGTGGCTCGTCGCCGGCGCCGTGCTCTATCACTTCCTGGCTCCCTCTCCCGCGCAGTTCGCCACGACGACCGTCTCGATGGCGGTCTTCGGGCTGTCCGAACTCGTCACCGACGTGTACGACGTGCGCCAGTCGGTCAGGAACGCGGGGTTCGGCCTCTACGCGCTGGTCGGCGGCGCCGCGTTGCTCCTGCTCGGTGACTCGAACGTCCTCGCGGTCCCCGTCGCGCTCCTGCTGGTCGGTGCCTGGTTCGTCGTCGACGCCGTCCAGACGGTCCGCCACGAGGGCGCGACCGAGGACGAACCAACCGGCCGCGACGTGTACCACGACTACGTCGGTCGCCGGGTCCACGAGGCCCTCGACGACGGACCGCGCACGCGCCGGGAACTGTCCGAGGCGCTCGACGCCGACGACGAGGCGATCGACGCCGCCGTCGCGAAGCTCCAGTCGCGCGGCGTCGTCGCTCGCGAGGGGAGCGCGATCCGGGCGGTCGACCCCGACGACGACGGGATCGCGGCCCGCCTGGCGGGATTCGCCCGACGGATCGCCCGCCCGCTCACGCTCGAATTCGGTAGCGACGACACCGACGGCGTCGACGACCGGAAACGGAGGGCCGTCGACCGAGCGAGCGACGACGGCCGCGACGACCGGAGCGCCGCCGACGGAGGGGGGCGCGAGCGCGACGGGGACCGCGAACGCGAGTCCGCCGACTGACCGTCGCGGCGGACCCGAGCAGGAGGCGGCGAGCCGGCGATGGCGCCGGCGCGTCAGCGAGAACGGCGGGCCCGAGAGAGGGAAAGAGATCCAGGGCGACACGGGACGAGCGCCCGGGCCCGCCGTGACCGTGCCCGTCCGGCACCCGCCGCTTAGGTCGCTCGCCTCCTATCGGTGTTGCCGGTCATGCGAGGGCGATTTATACGTGACCGTTTTCCGTCGGGGGTGCCTGCTGGTCGATATGCGCTACGTTACGGCACGGGTGACCCACGCCGAGGGCGAGGCGTTCCACCCGCTGGGTGCGGCCGTGGCCGACGAGCCGGCGGTCACCACCGGGCCGATCCACCAGCTGGAGCTGATCGACGGCGACACGGGCGTCTCGCTGTCGGAGATACGGGCGGGCCTGGACCGCTACAGCGAGGTCCTCGCCGAGTCGCCGTTCGTCATCGAGTACACGACGACCGGTGCCGACCGGGGGTTCGCCTACACGCACTTCGAACTGGACGACCTGACCCGGCGGCTGTTGCGGTACCGACGGAGTTCGGACCTGATCGTCGAGTTACCGATCGAGTCCGAGCCCGACGGCGCGACGGTGGTGACGCTCGTCGGCGACGCCGCGGCGTTTTCCGGCGCGTTCGACGGCGTCCCCGAGGAGGTGAGCGTCGAGGTGGTCGAGACCGGTGCGTACGACCCCGGCGTCCGCCAGCTGTTCGGTCGGCTGACCGCCCGCCAGCGAGAAGTGCTCTCGACGGCGGTGCGAGCCGGCTACTACGAGAACCCCCGCGAGGCGACCCACGACGACCTGGCCGCGGCGCTGGGCGTCTCGCCCGCCACCGTCGGCGAACACCTCCGGAAGATCGAGTCGCGAGTGTTCTCCGGGTTCGTCGCCGGCGAGTAGTGCGAGCGTTCGGTGTGGGTGCAAGTGTAGCGGGAGTTTCGTACTGCATTGCTGTGAACCGAAGTAGAGAGATAGCGACTCCACTCGACAGGGAGTGCCGAGGGCTTTCAATCCACCAGGAATAGCACAACCGCGCACAGCCACCGCGCCACACACCTCCCCAACCGACTCGCTCACTCCGCTCGCTCGTCCCTCGCACGACTGTTCCGAGCGGCCTCGCGTTCGCTCGACACGCTCGACAGCGTGCGCCACCGCAGTTGCTCACTCAGTCACCTCTCCCGATCGCTGTCGGTCACGCCGTCGCGGCTCCGTCCCGTCACCCGCGTCACAGTTATGACCGCGTATCCCCAAACCGTGGTACCGTCTCGACGGGTACGCGGTACGGGCGATTCCACATGAACGGGCACGAACAGCCGCGTGCGGGCGCACAGCGCCAGTTTGCCGACGACGGCGACAGCCGTCGCGGCCGATTCGGCGGTGGGTGATACCGTGAGTGACGCGACCACCCGGACCGGGCTCTCTACCGGACGGATAGCCCGTCGGACCGCTGCGGTGGTCGCGACGCTGGCGGTCGTCGCCGGAGCGGTCGCGGTCGTCGGTCCCGACACGATACGGGTCGCGCTGGCCGGTGCGGACGCCTGGACGGTCGCCCTCGTCGCGACCGTGGCGGTCGCGGTGCTGGTCGTCAGGGGCCTCGCGCTCCGGGTCCTGCTGGGTATCCTCGGACACGACGCCCCGGCGGGTCGCGTCCTCGGCGCGTACGTCGCGACGACGGTCGTCAACACGGTCGTCCCCGGCGGACAGGCCGGGGGCGCACCGGTCAACGGCCTGCTCGTCGCGCGCTCCTCGGCGGCCGACTACGAGGACGGCGTCGCCGCGGTGGTCGCCGTCAGCGCGCTCACCAACGTCCTCGTCGGTGCGTTCGGCGTCGTCGGCGTCGGCTACCTGCTGGCGACCGCCGGCAGCGCCGACGTGGCGGGACTGGCGGCCGCCGGCGTCGGCCTGTTCGCGCTGGCCGCGGCGGGCGCGGTCGCCCTCTGGCGGGTCCGCGACCGGGCGACCGGACGGGGCGTCTCCGTCGCCGCGCGACTGGCCGCCGTCCTCCGGGTCGTCCCCCGGTTCACCCCGCCGGAGCGGTCGGCGATCGCCGACCGGATCGACCAGTTCCAGGGCGCGCTCTCGCGCCTGCGGGACGGATCACCCCGGCAACTCGCGGCGCTCGTCGGCCTGCTCGCCGTCGCCCACGCGCTGACCGTCGTCGGGCTCTGGCTGTCGTTCCGGGCGGTCGGCGAGTCGGTCCCGGTCGGCGTCCTCCTGGCCGTGATCCCGGCGGCGGTCGCGGCGGCGGTCGTCCCGGCCCCCGGCGCAAGCGGGGTCGACGCCGCGCTGGTCGGCCTGCTGGCCGCGGGCACGAGCGCCGTCGCGCCGGTCGCCGCCGGTGCCGTCCTCGTCTACCGCGTCGCCACGTCCGGCCCCACCCTGGTCGTCGGCGGGAGCGCGATCGCCGTGATGGCGTCGCTCGGGTGGTTCCCTGACACTGGCGACGCCGATGCTCGCGAGGGGTGACCGCGGGTCACCGCCGCTCACTCCTCGGTCGCGTCGGCCTCCCGGCCCTCCGTGACGATCCGCTCCTCGCCGGGACCGCTTCGGTCCCGCCCCGCGCGGTCGCCGGGTCGAAGTTGATACGCTGCCGACTCGTATCGACGCGAAGAGACAGATGTACGACACCATCCTCGTTCCGACGGACGGGAGCGATCCGGCGAACCGTGCCGTCGAGCACGCCCTGGAGATCGCCGAGCAGTTCGGCGCGACCGTCCACGCGATGTACGTCGTCGACACGGACCGATACGGCGAACCGGCGCTCTCCAGCGCCGAGATCGTCCTGCAGGAACTGGAGGAAGACGGGCGTGACCTCGTCGCCGATATCGCCGAGCGGGCCGACGGCCACGACGTCGCCGTCGAGACGCGCGTCTGCCACGGGGCGCCCCACGAGGAGATCGTCGCCTACGCCGACGAGGTAGACGCCGACCTCGTGATCCTGGGCTATCAGGGCCACTCTCACCGCATGGAAGGACACATGGGCAGCGTCGCCGACCGCGTCGCCCACGCGGCCGGTCGCCCGGTGTTGACCGCCTGAGGGCGACCCCGAGGTGGAACCGGACGAGCGACCCGCCTTTTTGTGGGTCGCGGTCGGACACCCGGTATGGCTCCCGTCAGGCGACTCGTCGTCGACGTGTTGAAACCGCACGACCCGCCGCTGCTCTCGTTCACCGAGCACCTGAGCGACCTCGACTCCGTGGAGGGTGCGAGCGCGTCGCTCGTCGAACTCGACAAGGAGGTACAGAACGTCAAGGTCACGCTGGAGGGCGAGGACCTCGACTTCGACGGCGTCGAGTCGGCGGTCGAGGACCTCAGCGGGACGATCCACTCCGTCGACGAGGTAGCCTGCGGCGACTACGTCGTCGAGGACCGTCCCACGCCGCAGGACGGCTGACCGTGTCCGTCCCCGACCGCGCCCGCCGCCTGCTCGGCAAGGAGGACGTGCTCTCGATCGCCCGCCGGTATTTCGTCTCGAACGGCTTCGACGGGACGCTCACGGCCATCGGCGTCGTCGTCGGCGCCGTCCTCTCGGGCGTGCCCGACGGCGCGACCGTCGTCAAGATCGGTGCCGGCGCGGCGGTCGGACTGGGTACCTCGGCGGTCTGGAGCGTCTGGGAGATCGAGCGCGCCGAGACCCGCGCCGAGATCCGCCGCGTCGAACGAGCGATGCTCACCGACCTCGACGACACGCGCATCCAGCGCGAACAGAGCGGCGCCCGCGTCGTGCACGCGGCCGCCAGCGGCCTCGGCCCGCTCATCGGCATCCTGATCACCCTGCTCCCGTTCCTCTTCGAGGGGACCGTCTTCTCCATGGTCGAGGCCGCCCTCGTTTCCGTGGCGCTCGGCGTCGGCGTCCTCGGGGCCTTCGGCGCGTACATGGGGTCGATCTCCGACCAGCGCTGGTACGTCGCCGCCGCCCGCATGGGGCTGGCGGGGCTGGTCGTCGCCGTCATCAACGTCTTCCTGCCGGGGTGACCGGCGGGGCGCCGAGGGGACCACGCCGGCCGCGGGTCTCCGACTCAGTCGGTGCCACATCGACCGCCCGAGCGCGGACGGTCGTCGTGGGACCAGTGAGCGCAATCCGTATCACTCGTTGACGAGCGATTCGGTCCGCCCGGTGAACTCGTCGGGGTCGAGCCGGAAGAAGTCGAACGACACCATCCGCAGCGGCTCCTCGAACACGTCGACCAGCGGGATGTCGATCCGCTCCATCTCCGCCAGCGTCTCCGTCCCGATTCCCTCCTCGTCCGTCGCCTGGAGGCGTCCGCGGGCGACCACGCTCTGCCACCGACCGGCCCCGTCTCCGTCCCCATCACCGTCGCCGTCGCCGTACGCGACGAACGTCACCGCGCGCCCGGCCAGGTCGCCGGGCTCGTCGCCGTGGTCGACGGAGATCCGGAAGTAGAACACCCGGTCCTCCGGGTCGTAGCCGTAGGACACCGGCACCGAGTCCGGCGGTTCGTCCTCCGCTGTCGAGAGGGCGAGTACGCCCGTTCCGCCGTTCCCCAGGAACCGATCGACGGCCTCCGCCCCCATCTCGATCTCCTCCGCGTCGGTCATGTAAACAGATACGCCCGTCGCGCTAATAAGCCCGTGGCCGGCGTAGCCGATCGGGCCCAGCCGGTCGATCGCTCCGTTGCCGACCGCTCGCGTCACCCCTCACTCGACGCCGTCTCGCGGTTCGCGTTCGTTGACGCGTCCGGATCGCGCAGCCGTCGAGCGCCCACGGCCACGAGCAGGTACGCCGGCAGCGTGACGGCGAGGACGCCGGCGATGATCCCCCAGTCGCCGACACCGAGCGCGACCGTGTCGAAGTACTCCCGGAGGGGGGTGTACAGGACGGCCAGCTGCAGGGCCAGCGACCCGCCGACCGCGGCGAACAGCCAGCGGTTCGACAGCGTCGGCGTCTCGCGCAGCCAGCGGACGACGAACAGCTTCCCGAACTCCAGGACGACGAACGCGGTGAAGATCATCGTCGTCACGTACGCGTCGACCTCGGCTGCGCCGTCGAGCAAGAGCGCGAGCAGTCCCAGCATGACGGCGGTCGTGACGGTGCCGGTCCCGCCGACGACCCCGAGCATGGGTCGGTCGACGATGCCCTGGTCGGGCTCGCGCGGCGGCCGCTCCATCACGTCGCCGCTCTCCGGGTCGGCGCCCAGCGCCAGCGCCGGCAGGCCGTCGGTCAGGAGGTTGATCCACAGCAGCTGGACCGCCGGGAGGACGAGATACCCCCACAGCGACGCGAGGAAGACGATAGCGACCTCGGCGACGTTGGCGCTCAGCAGGTAGGCGACGAACTTCCAGACGTTGTCGAAGATGGCCCGGCCCCGCTCGACCGCCCGCGCGATGGTCGCGTAGTTGTCGTCGAGCAGGACCACGTCGCTGGCCTGCTTGGCCACGTCGGTCCCGCGCACGCCCATCGCGACGCCCACGTCGGCGTTTTTCAGCGCCGGCGCGTCGTTGACGCCGTCGCCCGTCATCGCCACCGTCCGGCCCTCCTCCTGGAGCGCGCGCAACACCCGAACCTTGTGCTCGGGCGAGGCCCGCGCGAACACGTCCACCTCGACGACGCGCTCGCGGAGTTCCGCGTCGCTCAGCCCGTCGATCTCACGGCCGTCGACCACGTCGCCGCCCAGTCCGAGCTCCGCGCCGATCGCCGCCGCCGTCCGGACGTTGTCGCCCGTGATCATCTTCACGTCGATGCCCGCCCGCCGCGTGCGCTCGATGGCGTCGGCCACCTCCGTCCGCGGCGGATCGATCATCCCGACGAGGCCGACGAACACCAGATCACCGAGGTCGTCGCGGCCGTCAAGGTCGCCATCGCCGCCCCCCTCGAACCCACGCCCGTCCTCGGTGTAGGCGATCGCGAGCACTCGCAGCGCGTCGTCGGCGAACCCCCGGGTCCGCTCGCGAACCCGCTCGGTGCCCGCCTCGTCCAGTTCCGCCGGTCCGTCCTCGGTCAGCACGCGCGAGCACTTCTCGACGACGACCTCCGGGGCGCCCTTGACGTAGGCGCGGTCGCCGTGGACCGTCCCCATCCACTTGCGCTCCGAGGAGAATGGGATCTCGTCGGTCCGGGGGTGCGCTTCGCGGAGCGCGGCCGCGTCGATCCCTCGGTCCTCGGCGGCGGCGACGAGCGCCCGCTCCGTGGGGTCACCCTCCTCAGCCGTCGCGTCGTTGCAGAGCGCGCCCGCCCGCAGGAGCAGGTCGACGCGGTCGACGGTCGTCGACGAGTCTCCCTCGGGAACAGATCCCGCGGCCGCCCCGCCGTTCGTCTCCGGGGGCGTCCCGTCGGCCACCCCGTCGATGTCGACGACGTCGTCGTCGACCCACAGCCGGCTGACGGCCATCCGACCCTCGGTGAGGGTGCCCGTCTTGTCGGTACAGACCACGTCGACGGCGCCCAGGGCTTCGACGGCGGGCAGCCGGCGCACGAGCGCGTTCTCGTCGGCCATCCGGCGGACGCCGAGCGCGAGCGTCAGCGTCACGACCGCGGGCAGCCCCTCCGGGACGGCGGCGACGGCCAGCGATATCGCCGTGAGCGCCGTCTGCAGCGGCTCGACGCCGCGGACCCAGAGCAAGGGGACGACGAGCGCGGCCAGCGCGACGACGCCGAGCCCGAGCGTCCGGCCGAGGTCGTCGAGTTCGGCCTGTAGCGGGGTCTCGGTCTCCTCGGTGTCGGCGAGCTGGCGCGCGATGGCGCCGACCTCCGTGTCCTCGCCGGTCGCGGTCACGACGACGGCGGCCTTCCCCCGCGTGACCGCCGTGCTCTTGTAGGCCATCGACGACCGCTCGGCCAGCGGCGCGTCCGCGTCGACCGGCTCGACCGACTTCGAGACCGGGAGGCTCTCGCCGGTCAGCGCCGCCTCGTCGACCTCCAGTCCCGTCGCCTCGACGACCCGCCCGTCAGCCGGCACCACGTCGCCATCGGCGAGTTCGACCACGTCGCCCGGGACCAGGTCGGTCGCCTCGACTTCGGTCGGTTCGCCGTCGCGACGGACGACGGCGGTCGGCGCCGTGAGCTCCCGCAGCGATTCGAGGCTCTGTTCGGCGCGGTAGTCCTGGACGAACCCGAACACGCCGTTCGCCACGACGATGACCGCGATGAGGACCGCGTCGACGGTGTGGCCGGCCCACACCGAGAGGACGGCCGCGGCGAGCAGCACCCAGATGAGCCAGCTGTCGAACTGCGTCAGGAAGATGTCGACCGGCGAGCGACCCTCGCCGCGGGCGATCTCGTTCGGGCCGTACTCGTCGCGGCGCTCGGCCGCCTCGGCCGCCGACAGCCCCGACTCGTCGACGCCCGCGTCGTCGAGCACTTCCTCGGCCGGCCGGCCGTGTGAGGAACCCGTCACTGGTTCCCCTTCTCGTGGCGGCCCCATCGGTGTTTGGCCGGGGTGCGCTCGCGCGACTCGTACTGGCCGGCGTCGTCGGACAGAGCGCCGAACGGCGCACACTTCTGTGTTCGATGTCGCCGGCCACTTCCCGTTCGCGGTCGAATTTTATATCGCGGCATGTGATTTACGAGATCGATCGGAGACAGGACGGCTCCCCGCTCGGATCGGGATGTGGGTGCCGATCTGGGGCGATCTCGGGGGGATCGGGTCGCGGCGGCGTCGACACGGAACGCGACACCACCCTTTTTGTGCCAGCTCGTCCGTCGAGGTAGCATGGCTGCGGCCGGCGCGGACCTGACGGAACCGCACGTGCTCGCCCGGGCCAAGCGGCGGCTGTTCCCAGAGGACGGCGCCAGGGCCTACGCGGTGGTCGACACGCAGTTCGCCCAGGAGCGGTGGATCGACCGGCGGACGGTCGACGAGGCGGTCCGGGAGACGCTGGCGCCGTTCAATCACGTCCGGGTCGGATCGGGCTATCCCGACCTGGTGGGCGTGCGGCCGCTGGACGACGACCTGCTCGCGGTCGATCGCCTCGGCGGGGAGCCGCCGCTGATCGCCGTCGAGGCGAAAGGCTACGCCGGCGGCGGCGTCGACACCGAGCGCGGCATCGTCCAGGCCAGGGATCGGCTCGGCGAGGCCAACGTCGCCTTCCTCGCCGCGCCCGCCGCGGCGATCGCACAGACCGACCGCTCGCTGGCCAGAGAGTGCAACGTCGGCGTCCTCGCGGTCGGCGCGGACGGCGAGGTTCGGCCCCTCGAACGACCGCGCGTCGTCGGGAATCGCACCGCCGACGCGGCGACGAGCATCCGCTTCCAGGCCAGCGCCCAGGGCGTCGCCGGCAAGAGCTTCGGGCTCAACCACCCGAAGAACTACCTCGCCTACCCCCTCGCCGTGGCCCACGACGGCGACACCGAGACCGTCCTCGCCGAGCGGGTCGTCGGCGCGACCGACGCCGCCCGCGCCGGTGCGGAGTTCCTGAACCTCGTCGCCGTCGAGCCCGACCGGACGACGCTGACGGCGCTCGGCACGGAGGTCGTCCGCTTCGCGCTCGCCGAGGCCGGGAGCGTCGACGCCGCGCTCGACGCCTTCGAGGGGTGGAAGCGCTCGCGCAAGCGCTTCTGCGAAGTCGCGCCGAAGTGGGGCCAGCTCGCCCGCCGCGTCGTCTACGCCTACCCGGCGACCGAACTGCTCGTGACCGAACTCCAGTCCATGCACGACGACGGCGAGCGCCGCCCGACCCTTCGGCAGTTCGTCGAGTACCTCCACGGCCTGCACCCTACCTTCACCGTCGAACTGTTCGTCCGCGGCGACGAGGGCGTCCGCTCGCGGGCGCTGACCGACGACGGGGACCTCCGTCCCGAGGCGCTGGCGGACGGGAACGCCTACCACTCGCCGACGGTGTTCCAGCTGAAGGCCATGCTGTACCACGCCGGGATCGTCACCGAGCGCGGCAGCGAACCCCACCGGCTGGACCCCTGCGAGGACCGGTGGGCGCTCCGCCACGACGTGGGTCCGACTCGGGAGTGACCGGTCGTCGACCTCGTCGGCGCTCGGCGACGCGAACCGACGCGACCTCGCCGGTCTCGCCGTTCGTTGCGACCGTCTCCCACACCACCGTCACTCCTAAGTGAGACCTCGGGATCGATCCGAACGAGGCGTTCTATGACTCGTCTGTCCGCCGGGCGTCCGGTGTTCGACCCGCGCTCGCCGCCCGCAGCGCGAGCGGCCCGATAGCTGCAGCACTCGGGTTCGCTTCGCTACCGCTGGTAGCCGCAGTCTCTCCGTCGAACACACACGCACATGCCGACAGCCGCCGAGCCCACGGCCGCCGATCGGGGCTCGACCACGCACGAATCACGCCGACGCCAGTCGCATCGCTCGCGGTCGCCGCGACCGCTCGAATCGCCACCGCTCGCGAGGGGTGGTCGCCGATGACCGCCGCCGACACCGCCGAATCCGCCGAGGCCCCCGACACGGCCGACGGGACGGACGCGACCGCCCCCGCGACCGAGGTGGACGAATACGACACGAACGAGTCACTGTGGCGCAACCGCGACTTCCGGCGCTTTTTCGCCGGGCAGTTCGTCACCAACGCGGGGGACAGCCTCTACACGGTCGCGGTCCTCTGGCTCGTCTTCGAACTCAGCGGCTCGACGGTCCTCACGGGGATCGCCAACGCGGTCCTGTTGCTCCCGTGGCTCCTGCAGATCCTCGCCGGGCCGGTCGTCGACCGGCTCCCGCTGCGGCCCGTCCTCGTGGGGTCGCAACTGCTCCAGGGGGTCGTCGTCCTCGCGCTCCCGCTCGCCGCGGCGACCGGCAACCTGAGCGTCGGCGTCATCTTCGCGGTCGTTCCGCTGCTGACGCTGGCGACGCTGCTGATGGCGCCCATGCAGGCGACGATCGTCCCCCGGATCGTCCCCGACGAGCAGCTCTCGGGGGCGAACTCCGCGCTCGCCACCGTCACGCTCGGACTCGACATGGTGTTCGACGCGCTCGGCGGCGCGTTCGTCGCCGTCTTCGGCGCGACGGCGCTGTTCCTGTTCGACGCCGGGACCTTCGCCCTCGCGGCGCTGCTGTTCGCCGGGGTCGCGGTGTCGCGATCGGCCGACGAGGAGGACCGAGCCGACGGGGCACACGACCCCGGCGACTCCGACGCCGACGACGAGCCGATACTCGGCGCGTACGTCGCCGACCTGCGCGACGGGATCGACGTGCTCCGCGGGACCGTCTTCGTCGAACTCGTGGCGACGACGGCGGTGGCGAACCTCGCGACCGGCGTGACCCTCGCCGTCCTGCCGGCCTACGGCGACGCGCTCGGCGGCCCGGCCGTCTACGGCGCGCTGCTCGGCGCGCTCGGTGTCGGACGGTTGGTCGGCTCGCTGCTCGCACCGTCTCTGGAGGGGATCGCCTACGGCCGACTGCTGTTCGTCGGCAACGCCGCCGGCGCCGCGTGCTGGCTCGGCGCGGTGGTCGCGCCGTCGCCGGCGCTCACCGTCGTCCTGTTCGGCCTCGCGTGGGTGCCCGCGGGCGCCAGCGGCGTGCTCACGGCGACGCTCAACCAGACCGTCTTCCCGACCGACCTGCTCGGCCGCGTCTCCACGATCAAGGGGACCGCCTCGGGCGCGACGCTCCCGCTCGGATCGCTGGTCGGGGGCGTCGTCGCCGAAGTCCTCGGCACGGCGACGACGGTCGGACTGGCGGCGTTCGGCTTCGGGTTCACGGCGCTGTACCTGCTCGCCCGCCCGCGACTCCGGCGACTCCCGCCCGTCGCCGACGCCGACCCGGCCGCCTTCGGCGTGACGGCCCCGTCCGACCGCGAGGGGAAGTGACGGTCGGTCGGGCTCCGCGGTGGCTCGCTCCGTCGCGGGTGCGACCGGGCGACAGAGCGAAACCCGACACTTGCCGGTCCGTCGCTTTTGAGGGTGCTCCGCGTAGCTCGAACGGGACCATGAATTTCGACGAGTTCACCGGAACGATCCAGCACCGACTCGAACTGCCCGGGACGGGGCAAGCCGTCCGCGCGACCCGCGCGACGCTGACGACGCTCGGCGAGCGGATCCAGGCGGGAGAGGCGACCGACCTCGCCGCCCCGCTCCCGATGGAGGTCGACTTCTACCTCACCGGCGCGGTCGACGAGCACGGCCAGCACTTCGACTGGAACGAGTTCCTCGACCGCGTCGCCGAGCGCGAGGGCCAGACGGCGCCCGACGACCGGGGCGACGTGGCCCACCACGCGCGGACGGTCGTCGCCGTCGTCGCCGAGGCGACGCCGGCGGGCGAGTTCGACCAGGTCCGCGCGCAGCTGCCGACCGACGAGGGATGGGACACGCTCTTCGAACTGGTCGGGAGCGACGGCGCGGCGGTCGAGTGAGCGAGCCTCCGCCGGCCGGTCGCACGGGTCCGCCGGAGCCGTGCGGTACCGGCCGACTTAACGGAGCCTCAGCGATCAGCGGTAAGCGCTAAGTGGGCATCGGTCGAAGCGTCGTCCATGTGGCGCTCCGCCCAACGGGGTCGCGACGAGGTGACCTGCATCGCCTGCGGCGACTCGGTCGCCCGGTCGGCGGCCCGGGAGTACGACAAGTTCGGTGACCGCTGGGAGCGAGACGGCAAGGAGTTCGAGTACCTCTGCAAGCCCTGCGACCGCGAGCGCTGTCACCAGCCCCGCGGCGAACTCGAAGCCCTGCTCGAAGACGTGGAGTCGGCCGCCGCCGGCCGCGACCGCGACGCCTTCCTCGCGACCTACCTCGAACTCGCCGAGCGCGCCGACTCCGTCGAGGAGCGCTGACTCGGTCGCCGCCCGACGCGCCGACGCTTCGCACTGCTCATCGGTCACTTCGTTCCCCGCTCGCTTCTCCGTGGCGCTCCCTGCGTCTGCGCACGGCGCTTCGCGCCGTTCGCTTCGAGGGCTCGCTTCGCTCGCCCTCGCACTGCTCGCGGTTCCCTGCGGTCACCGCTCGCTTCTCCGTGGCGCTCCCTACGGTCGCGCCACGCATACCACAGAAAGCCTATCTGTACCCTGGTCATAGCCCGCTACATGACTACCGAGGACGAGCAGGCCCAGGCCGGCACGGTCGAGGGCCAGGGCCCCGTCGAGATCGACGAGGAGATGGCCCGCCATCTCGAGAACAAGCGCGAAGAACTGTTCGAGAAGTTCGAGATCCGCGACGAGTTCCCCGCCGAAGTGATGCGGGAAGCCGAGGAGCGCACCGAGGGCGTCCAGCAGGAGATCCAGGACGAGATCGACGAGCGCCGCGATCTCAGGGACATGACGACCTGGACGACCGACCCGATCGACGCCCAGGACTTCGACGACGCCATCTCCGTCGAGAAACGGGACGACGAGTACGTCCTCTGGGTCCACATCGCCGACGTGACCCACTACGTCAACCCGGACACCGCGATGTGGGAGGAGGCCGTCGAGCGGGGCAACACCGTCTACCTCCCCGACTACACCATCCACATGCTGCCGCCGATCCTCGCCGAGACGGTCTGCTCGCTCGTCCCCAACGAGGACCGCCTGGCCCACACCGTCGAGATGCACCTCGACCCCGAGACGCTGTCTTACGAGGAGATCGACATCTACAAATCGGTCATCGAGTCGGACGCTCGCCTCACTTACTCCGAAGCCGAGGAGATCCTCGACGACCCCGAGAGCGCCGACGACCTGCTCGAAGACACCGACGTGGACCTCGCGGAGAAGACCGAACTCGTCTGGGAGCTGGCCGACCGGATGCACGAGCAGCGCAAGGAGGACGGCTCGCTCGTGCTCAACCCCGCCCGCGACCGCGCCCACACCATCATCGAGGAGTGCATGCTCAAGGCCAACAAGGCCGTCACGCACGAACTCATGTGGGACCGCGGGGTCGAGGCGATGTACCGCGTCCACCCCCAGCCCTCCCCCCAGGAGTGGGACGAGGCCCTCCAGGAGATCCAGGATCTGGACGGCGTCTCGATCCCCGGCGACAAGTGGGACGACCCCCGGAAAGCCGTCAACGCGACGCTCGAAGACGCGCCCGGCCGCCAGCTGAACAAGATCCAGCGGGCCGTGATGTTCGTGATGCCCCGGGCGAAGTACATGAGCGACCCCTTCGGCGGCCACCACGCCCTGAACTTCGAGATCTACGGCCACTTCACCTCGCCCATCCGCCGCCTGTCGGACCTGATCAACCACTGGATCGTCCACACCAACGACGTGCCCGAGGACCTCCAGGCGCTGTGCAAGCACGCCTCCGACCAGCAGAAAGACGCCGAGCAGTGCGAACGGGAGTACAAGCAGTTCCTCGAAGAGGTCGGCCTCGACGCCCACGCCGTCAACAACCGCGGGATCGAAGTGATCGAGTCCGAGTAGGACTCGATCGTTCGTCACGAGCGAAGCGACGTGACGGTGTGATCGACGACGAGGAGTAACCGCCGACAGACGCGGCCGCTCACTCGCCGCCGCCCCTGAGCCGGCGGCTACTGGGGCCCGACGACGAGCGAAGCGGTCACCGAGCGGAGCGGGCGCCGAGCGGAGGTTCCCACTTCCGTTCTATCGGCTCTATCTCCCAGACCGATCGAACGCGTTCGAGCGACGCGTACCGGGTAGGAAACGGCGTTACGACATTCACTATAGCTACGGAAATAATATAGAGATATTTCCCGGCGGTTCAGAGACTGTTCGAAATGTGTTCGGAGACATGATCTGGCATAACATTTTAGTGGGGATCGCCCGTACGTGTAACCGAGAGGTGACGAACAGATGGCCACCAGCGACAGGACCCGACAGACACGGGAACGCAGCACAGCAGGCAGTCAGTTCTCCCGGTACGACCTCCTGCTACTGGTGATACCTGCGGCGTTCCTGCTGGCGCTCGTGGGGTCGGTCGTGTCGGCGCTCCCCACGAGGGTGTTCGTGGCGGCGGCGTCTGTGGTCGGTGCGCTCGCGGTCGCCGACGGACTGTTCGTCAACCCGCCACGGGCCGGCCGCTGACCGTCCCCGGCGAACCGTCTTCGGACCGTCGCCGGTGACCGGCCCTCCAGGCGCCAGTCGCGGGGCGGTTCGCCGGACGGAGCGGTGGTCCCCAACCAGTTTGGGTGGTTGCTTATTTAGTCTCTCTCGAACATGTAGATACGAACGGTCTGCCGGCGGCCTGACCTGTGGCGGTCCCCGCGGCTCCGCGCGGGCTCTCTACGACCGGCGACCACTCACCAAACAATGCCAGCGAGCGACCAAATCGATACGAGCAAGCAGATCCACAGGCAGACGGGGCGGACGTTCTACGCCGCCACGAAGCTCCTGCCAGAGCGGGTCCGGGAGACGACGTACGTCCTCTATGCCTTCTTCCGGATCGCCGACGAGGTAGTGGACCGAACGGACGACCCCGACCCCGAGACCCAGCGGCGGCGACTCGAAGCGATGCGGACCGCCGCGCTGGGCGAACCTGACCCCGGCGTCGACCTGACCGAAGACGAGCGAGCGGTCCTCGACGCGTTCCGCTCGCTGGCCGACCGGACTGGCATCGACGACCGCGAGATCGAGGTGTTCGTCGACGCGATGGTCCAGGACATCGAGACGGCTCGCTACCCGGCCTACGACGACCTGGAGGAGTACATGCGCGGGTCGTCGGTCGCGGTCGCGAACATGATGATGGCCGCCATGGCGATGTCCGCCGAGGACCGCGAACAGGCGCAACCGCACGCGAACGCGCTGGCCGAGGCGTTCCAGCTGACGAACTTCCTGCGAGACGTGCGCGAAGACATCCACGACTACGGTCGAGTGTACGTCCCACAGGAGACGCTGGACCGGTTCGACGTCGACGAGTCCGACCTCGCCGAGGCGAACGTCACCGACGGGTTCGTGGCGGCGATGCGCCACGAACTCCAGCGGACCGAGCGGCGCTACCGCGAGGGCGTCGCCGGCATCCGCATGCTCCCGGAGGACTGCCAGTTCGGAGTCCTGCTCGCGGCCGTGTTCTACGCCGAACACCACCGCCTGATCCGCGCTCGCGACTACGACGTACTGACGGAGACGCCGGAACTCGGCCGCCTGCGCAGGGGCTACCTGCTCGTGCGGACCTGGATCCACTGGCGGCGCCACCGCGACCCGGAAGCCACCTTCTACGCGGTCAGCGCCGTCTCGCCCGGCGGGGAGGGCGACGGCGTCGAGACCGACGGCGTCACGAGCCACGTCGCCTGACCGACCCGCTCGTTCGTCGCTCGTCGTTCCCCACCGATACCGTCGCTCGTCGTCTTCTGTCGTCCCGTCGTCCGCCGACAGCGGTCGCTCTCGGTCGGATCGAACCGGAAAAACGCGACCGCGTCTATCGACCGCGGTTCTCGTTGCTCGCGAGGCTCGGCCGGTTGCGCTCGGCGCCCTTGCCGCGGTTGTCGAGGCCGCGGTTGCGGCGGCCGGCGCTGGTGAGGCCGCGCAGCGCGCGGTCGGTGTGCTGGGACTCGCAGATCCAGTTGAGGTCGTCGTCGTTCTGGATCGCGGGGTGTTCGGGGTCGACGAGGATCACTTCGAACCACTTCTGGCTCCCGTCCTGCCCGACCGAGTAGGAGTTGAGCACGCGGAGGTTCGGGTAGACGCGGGTGGTGCGCTCCTCGGCGACGCGCTGGAGGTTCTTGCGGCGGGTGATCCGCGTGACGCCCTGGCGCTTCGACCGGCGACCGGCCGTGAAGCGCTGCTTGCGGGCGCCGCCCTTGCGGATGGACGCGCGGACGACCACGATGCCCTGCTTGGCCTTGTAGCCCAGCGAGCGCGCGCGGTCGAGGCGAGTCGGGCGATCGATCCGTTCGAGGGCGCCCTCGTCGCGCCAGTCCTGTTTCCGCTGCCACTGCAACTCCGCCAGCTTGCCGTCGTCCGGGTCCTTCCAGGCGTCCCGGATGTACGTGTAGAAGCTCTTTGCCATAGGTGTTCACCGCCGGGCGTTGCGTGGTTCAAGTGCGAGGTCCGCAGGGCCTCGATCGAGGCGGCGAAGCCGCCGAGGCGCGGGGCCGTCGCGACTCACATCCCGACCTGCAAAGGCAGGCGCCCGCTGGTGCCCGACCACCCAGCGAGTTACTCGCCAGTTCCCCGCTCGCACCCTTAAGCGATCCGAACTCGAGACGGCGTCGCTCGCCGGAATGTAAACCCACTCACATTTGTCATGCGAATATTATTGTACTGGTGTATTATATCCGGTTAAACACGATGGAACGGGACGAGATACTGGGGGGACTGGAGGACGCGGGATTGACCTCCTACCAGGCCGACGCGTATCTGACGCTGCTGGATATGGGGGTATCACCGGCCGTGGACGTGGCCCGGAACTGCTCGGTCCCGGTACCGCGCATCTACGACGTGCTGACGGAACTGGAGCAGATGGGATACGTGGAGACGCTCGACCGGGAGACGCTGCACGCGCGGGCCAGAGAGCCCGCGGAGTTCGTCCAGGACCTCCACGAGAAGAGCGACCGGCTCTCGGCGGTCGCCGAGGAGGTCGAGGACCGCTGGGAGGCGTCGCCGCTGGGCGACAACAAGATGAACGTGACCAAGCGGGTCGACACGGTCGTCGACCACGCCGAGGGGCTGATCCGCGAGGCCGACTCGACGGTCGACCTGGCGCTGACCGACGAGCAACTGGTCGCCTACGAGAGCGCGCTCACCGAGGCGATCGAGTCCGACGTGGTGGTCCGGGCGTCGGTCGTCCCGGCGGGTGAGGTAGGGATCGCGGACCACCCGGTCAGCGACGTGGTGACCGAGATCCGCGAGCGACCGATCCCGGGTCCGTTCTGCGCGCTCGTCGACCGGACGAAGGCGTGTCTGGCCCCGACGACGCGCATGCCCGAGCCCTACGGCGTCGTGATCAACGACGACATCATCCCGTTCATCTTCCGGTGGTACTTCCAGACCTGTCTCTGGGCGAACTGGGAGACGGTCTCGCGCTGTCGCGAGCGGCCGCCGGTGTACGTCTGCCTGGAGGAGTTCATCCGGGACGCGTACCCGCTGTGGTGGGACGACGCCGTGGTCTCGGTGACGGTCAGCGGGATGGAACCCGACTCCGGGCGGGACCGGACGGTCTCGGGCGTGCTCACCGACGTCCGCTACTCCGCGGCCTCCGCGCGCACCGGGCGGCGACCCACGATGACCGACCTCTCCGGCCAGGCGACGATCGTCCTCTGGACCCCCGAGGGGCGGTGCACGGTTGGTGGCTGGGGCGCGCTGCACGAGGACCTCGAGGTCAAACGCGTCACCGTCGACGCCGTCGAGTGGCTCACCTGACCGGCCGCCCCGACCGTCGCCCCGAGAAACACCATTATATTATGTAATATGGTAATATAGTATGTGAATGTAAAGTACTTGTATTAACTGCTGTATAAACGATAGTGATGTTGAAAGAACGCCCGACACTCCCCCGTCTCGACGCCGAAACATCGTTCACCCGATCGAGTCATATCTCGTATCTGTCTGTGATATTACCATGACCTAACTGTATTTTTACATAGTTATCCGGACTATCTAATCTGCCGAATACAGAGTTATTAGAGCCTTTGAAACGTTATTTTGGAACTGAGAAATTCATTATATCTCGGGCTAGAAAAACGTTTTATACCGGTCGTTCGTTGTACGGTTCACACACCACTCGGTGTGTATCGGAGGTCGAGATGACAAACAAGAAGCAACCCCCGAATGGGGGACGAGAGGCATCGCAATCCAACGGATCGAGCGCGGACGAGGGGGGACCGTCCCGCCGCACCTTCCTGAAAGGGACGGCAGCGGCGGGCGCGGTCGCGCTCGGTGTCGGCGCGGGCGCCGCCGGATCGGCGTCGGCGGGCATCCCGACCCCTCAGTTGCACCGCGACGGAAATCTGATCAAGGACCCGGACGGCAACGTCGTGACGCTGCGCGGGGTCAACATCGCCGACCCCAAGCGGATCAACGTCACGTCGCAGGCTCGGGGGAAAGACGCCGTCCAGGTGATCGACATGCTCACCGACGCGAGCAACGGCTGGTACCCGCGGACGATCCGCGTCCCGGTCCAGCCCGTCGACATCGGCGAGTACGAGCCCGGCTCGGGCCCGCCGGTCCCGGCGTTCACCGAGGACCAACTGCGGAGCTACCTGACGAACCACCTCGACGAGGTCGTCCAGCGCTGTAAGGAGCGCGGCGTCTACTGTATCATCGACTACCACCGCCACCGCGACGTCATGTGGGCCGAGGGGCAGGACGGCCCGGTCAACACGGCGCTCCAGGACGAAGTCGACATGTTCTGGGACGTCGTCGCGCCGCGGTACGCCGAGGACAGCCACGTCCTCTACGAGGTGTACAACGAGCCGACCGAGCCCGGGATGTGGGAGGACCCGACGACCACGCAGTGGGTCGCCGACATCTGGGACCTCTGGCTCGAGATGGCCCAGCCGTGGATCGACACGATCCGCGGACACGCCGACAACCTCATCCTGATGGGGTCGCCCTCCTGGACCCAGAGTCCCGAGGGCGCCCTCGTCGAGGAGTTCGACGGCGAGGACATCGCCTACACCTACCACATCTACCCGGGGCACAACTCCAGTCGCAACCAGGACTGGGAGGACGCCTCCCGCAACGGCGAGGGCGTCGCCGGCGTCTACGAGCAGGCGCCGCTGTTCGTCACCGAGTTCGGCTGGGAGGAAGGCGGCGGTCAGTACATCGGCGGGACCGACGAGTTCGGCGACGCCTTCCACGACTTCCTCGAGAAGAGCCCCGCCATCCACTGGACGGCGTGGTGCGCCGACCCCATCTGGCGTCCGGTCATGTTCGACCGCGCGTTCGCCGACAACGCCGACGACTCCGTCGGCGACCCGTACAACGGCACGGTCCCCGAGACCTGCTCGGACCTGCCGTGCGAGTGGACGCTGACCACCGGCAGCGGCGGCATGGGCGACGACGTCAAGAGCTGGCTCGAACAGTACCGCAACGACGGTATCCCCGGCGAGGGCACCGCGGTCCCCGAGACGCCGACGGACGAGCCCAACACGCCGACAGACGAACCGGACACGCCCACCGACGAGCCCAACACGCCCACGGACGAACCGGACACGCCCACCGACGAGCCGGAGACGCCGACGGACACGCCGGCCGCGGACGCGCTGGTGGTCGACGACTACGACGGCAGTCCCGGCTGGTCCAGCCATCGCAACGATCTGGGCGAGTGGTGCGGCGCCGGGTCGTTCGAGAACGGCG
>Ga0207733_100207_pt1 | contig 53266 bp, 49 predicted proteins | sample A23P3SouthBayCA_FD_187735 | JGI IMG/M metagenome (GOLD analysis project Ga0207733, IMG submission 187735) | Aerobic enrichment media microbial communities from Eden Landing Ponds, California, USA - A23 P3 (SPAdes) | ecosystem: Environmental > Aquatic > Marine > Unclassified | place: Emeryville...
GCGGGGCCGTTAGGCCCACACTCACTCTTTCCCACCGTTGTATTGCACCGATCGATCGCCCAGCCGTCGGTTCCGGGGCGTTCGCTGAAATCGACACCGACACCACACACCCCACCAACATCAACCTATGACAGACGGAAACGGAACGGTCGCACTCGCCTTCTCCGGCGGGCTCGACACCACGGTTTGCGTACCGCTGCTCGAAGAGGAATACGGCTACGACGAGGTCATCGGCGTCACGGTCGACGTCGGTCAGCCCGCCGCCGAGTTCGAGGAAGCCGAGGAGACCGCCGCAGCCCTCGACCTGGAACACCACATCGTCGACGCGACGGAGGCCTTCGCCGACCTCTGTCTCCGATCGGTCCAGGCCAACGCCGACTATCAGGGCTACCCGCTTGGCACCGCGCTCGCACGCCCAGTGATCGCCGAGGCGATTCTCGGCGTCGCCGAGGAACTCGGTTGCTCGGGCATCGCTCACGGCTGTACGGGCAAAGGCAACGATCAGCTTCGCTTCGAAGCGGTCTGGCGCGATTCGGATCTCGAAGTGATCGCCCCGATTCGCGAACTCGGACTGACCCGCGAGTGGGAGAACGAGTACGCCGCCGAGAAGAACCTGCCCGTCGAGGGCGGTGACGGTGGCCGCTACTCCATCGACGCCAACCTCTGGAGTCGCTCGATCGAGGGCTCCGAACTCGAAGACCCCGCGACGATTCCGGAAGACGACATCTACGAGTGGACGGAGAACCCCTCGGGCAAGGAGAGTGAACTCATCGAAATCGAGTTCGACGGCGGCATTCCGGTCGCCATCGACGGCGACGACCAGGACCCGGTCGCGCTGATCGAGGAGGTCAACGATCGTGCCGGCGCCCACGGCGTCGGCCGCACGGACATGATGGAAGATCGCATGCTCGGGCTCAAGGTCCGCGAGAACTACGAGCATCCGGCGGCGACCGTTCTTCTCACCGCTCACGAGGCGCTGGAAGGCCTCGTGCTCACCCAGGAGGAACGCCAGTTCAAGACCGGGATCGATCAGCGGTGGTCGGAGAAGGCCTACGAAGGGCTCGTCGACGCCCCGCTGGTCGACGCTCTGGAAGGCTTCATCGGCTCGACCCAGGAGCGTGTCACCGGGACGGTCACGATCAAGGTCGAGGGTGGCCACTGTCGTGCCGTCGCCCGCGAATCCGAGTACGCCGTGTACAGCGAGTCCGCCGCCTCGTTCAACGAGGAGGCCGTCACGGGATCGATCACCCAGGAAGACGCGACCGGCGTCGCGAAGTACCACGGGTTCCAGTCCCGTCTTGCGAATCGCGTCCTGGAGAAGGCACGCGCCAGCGCGAGTGAACAGGCCGTCACCGACGGCGGCGCAGCGTCGGACACGTGCGAGTAATCACCGATGAGCGAGGACGACACAGGCGCGACCGATCGCCCGGACACCGCACCCGACGGCGGCGAACGCGACGGCGAGAGCGACGACACCGTCGTCCGTCGCGATCGCTTCAGCGGTGGCCCGGCCCGCGACTTCCTCTCCTCGCTCGCCGACGACGAGCGCATCTTTCACGCCGACCTCGCGGTCGACCGCGCCCACGTCGTCATGCTCGCCGAGCAGGAGATCGTCGGTGAGGATGACGCCGGAGCGATCCTGTCGGCCCTCGATGCAGTCGAGGACGCAGGCCACGTGGCGCTGCCCGACGGCGAGGACGTCCAGGAAGCGATCGAATCGGCCGTCATCGAGCGTGCCGGCCCGGCCGGCGGGCGCATGCACACCGCGCGTTCGCGCAACGACGAAGTGGCCGCGGACATCCGCTATCAACTTCGCGAGGACCTGCTCGACACGATGGAGACCCTCGTCGACGCCCGCGAGACGTTGCTGGCCGTCGCCCGCGAGCAGGCCGAGACCGTAATGCCGGGGTACACGCACCTCCAGTCGGCCCAGCCGACGACCGTGGGCCACTGGGCGGCATCCTACGCCCAGGCCCTCGAACGCGATACCGGCCGCCTGCTGGAGTGCTACGACCGCGTCAATCAGAATCCACTCGGCGCCGGTGCGTTCGCCGGCACGAGCTTCGACGTCGACCGCGAGCGCACGGCGACACTGCTGGGGTTCGAGGGAATCGTCGAGAACTCCATGGACGCGGTCGCCAGCCGCGACGTGCTCGTCGAGACGCTCGGTGCGCTCTCCGCGCTCGCGACGACCCTCTCCGGCCTCGCGGAAGACCTCGTCGTGATGGCGAGCAAGGGTCACGTCGAGGTCGCGGACGAGTATTCCTCGACGTCCTCGATCATGCCCCAGAAGAAGAACCCGGACACCCTGGAGCTGGTTCGCGGCCGCACGGGTGACGCGACGGGCGCACTGGTTGGCCTGCTGACGACGCTGAAGGGGCTGCCGCGTGCGTACAATCGCGATTTGCAGCGTGCGACGACCCACCTCTGGGAGCCCCTGGACGCCGTCACCGAGAGCGTCGAGGTGGCAACGGGAGCCGTGGCGACCGCAGAGTGGCCCGTGGAGGTCCTCGAAGACGCCGCAGGACAGGGCTTTTCGACGGCGACCGGCGTCGCAGACCTGCTGGCGGCCAACGGCGTCCCGTTCAGGGATGCCCACGAAGTCCTCGCCGCGGCAACCGAGGCGATGGACACCGAGCGGGTGGCACCCACCGTCGACACCATCGACGAGGCCTGCGAACGCGTACTCGGGGAATCACTCGACGCCCACATCGACCGCGAGGTGGTCGAACGCGCACTCGACCCAGTCGAGAGCGTCGCGATGCGCGATTCCCGCGGCGGGCCCGCCCCTGTGGCAGTGGCCGAGAGCATCGAGCGTGCGATGGCCACGCTGACCGCCCATCGTGAGACCCTGGAAACGCGACAGGCAGCCGTCGAGGAGGCTGCGGACGCGCTCGAAACGGCGGTGACCCGCTATGACTGAAGCGTTCGGGCGACGGCGGCGACCCCCGCGAGGGGAATTTGTACCACATACCTGATACTGGAAACAGTACAGTCGCGAATACCGAAGAATTGTACGGTTAGACGCCAGTCTGGATACGTAAGATATTCTGATAGGATCGAAGGGTTTACGTAGGTCCCGGTCCCACACTCACGACACATGGCAGAATGCGTCGAGTGCGGGGCGGAAGTATCCCTGCACGACAACCTCGAAGCGGGAGAGATCGTCGACTGTTCGACCTGTGGCGCCGAACTCGAAGTGATCGGCGTCGACCCCGTCGAGCTCGATAGCGCCCCCGAGCTCGAGGAAGACTGGGGTGAATGAGCACCGCCCGTGCGGTGAGAGCGTAGCATGAAGGTCGGCATCCTCTACTCGCGCATCCGCCAGGACGAGAAGCTCCTGCTCACGGAGTTGCGCGACCGTGGCCACGACGTGACGAAAATCGATGTCCGCCGAACGCGCTTCCCGATCGGCGAGACCGCGGAGATATTTGCGGATCTCGACGTCGTGGTCGATCGCTGTCTGGCGACGAGTCGCTCGATCTACGCGACGAAGTTCGTCGACCACTACGACGTGCCGGTCGTCAACGGGCCGGCGACGGCCGAGATCTGTGCGGACAAGGTGAAAAACAGCCTCGCGCTGGACGCCGCGGGCGTCCCGACGCCGACCACGGAGGTCGCGTTCACGAAGGATGCCGCCCTCGACATCGTCGAGGACTTTGGCTACCCCTGCGTGTTGAAGCCAGTCGTCGGCTCCTGGGGTCGTCTGATGGCGAAAATCGACTCGCGCAGCGCCGCCGAGGCCATCCTGGAGCACAAGGAAACGCTTGGCCACTACGAGCACAAGATCTTCTACGTCCAGGAGTTCGTCGAGAAGCCGGGTCGCGACATTCGTGTGCTGGCGACCGACGGCGAACCGGTCGCCGCGATGGCGCGCGCCTCCGACCACTGGCTCACCAACGCCGCGAAGGGGGCCGAGACGGACACGTTCGAACTCGACGACCGCGCTCTCGAACTCGTCGAACGCGCCAGCGAGTCGGTCGGCGGCGGCTTGCTGGGGATCGACCTGATGGAAGTGGGGGTCGAGGAAGAAGCGATCGGCGCTGGCGACAGCGTCGAGCCGACCGATTACACGGTCCACGAAGTGAACCACACCGTCGAGTTCAAGGCGCTCAACGAGGCCAGCGGCGTCGACGTGCCCGCGAAGGTCGTCGACTGGCTCGAAGGCGTCGCCGCTCAGGCCGGCGACGCGAACGCGGAGGTGTCGCAGTGACCCATACCGCAAGCGTCGTCGGCGGGAGTGGCTTCACCGGCGGCGAGTTGTTGCGCCTGCTCGACGGTCACCCGGCGTTCGAGCTCGTACAGGCGACGAGTCGCTCGAAGGAAAACAAGACCGTCGGCCACGCCCATCCGAACCTCCGTCACCTCGATCTACGCTTTTCGAATCCGACGGACCTCGAATCGGTCGACGTCCTCTTCGCGGCGACGCCCCACGGCGTCTCGATGGAGCAGATCGACGCCTTCCAGGATGCCGCAGACACCGTCGTCGACCTCTCGGCGGACTTCCGTCTCGACACCGAGGCCGAGTACGACGAGTGGTACGACGGGCACACGCGCCCGGAACTGCTCGAAACGTCCGAATACGCGCTCCCGGAACTGAATCGCGAGAACTTGCCGGGTGCGGACCTGATCGCCAGCGGTGGCTGTAACGCCACGGCGACGATCCTCGGACTCCTGCCACTGTTCGAGGCCGGCATTCTCTCGGGCGACGAGCAGGTCGTCGTCGACGTGAAGGTCGGCTCCTCGGAGGGTGGGGCCGGCGGTGGCGAGGCCTCCTCCCACCCAGAGCGCTCGGGCGTCGTCCGCCCGTACGCGCCGACGGGCCATCGCCACGAAGCGGAGATCGAAGCCTTCCTCGGCCTGGACGTCTCCTTTACGGTCCACGCAGTGGACATGATCCGCGGGGCGTCGGCGACCTGTCACGTCTTCCCCGACGGGCCGGTCTCGAAGGGGGATCTCTGGGGTGCCTACCGCGAGCAGTACGAGGACGAACCGTTCGTGCGCATGGCCGCGGGCGGCGGTGGCGTCTACCGCTACCCCGAGCCCAAGGCCGTCGCGGGGACGAACTTCGCGGAGGTCGGCTTCGACGTCGACCCCGCGAACAAGCGCCTCGTGGTGTTCTCGGCCATCGACAACATGATGAAAGGCTCGGCCGGCCAGGCCGTCCACGCCGCGAACGTCGCGCTGGGTATCGAGGAGACCGCCGGCCTGGAGTTCACCGGATTCCACCCTATCGGCGCCCCCTGATTCTCGGAGTGATCTACCATGACAACTGTAATCAAAGTCGGTGGCGCTCGCGCGGTCGACCCAGCGGGAGCGCTCGCTGACGTCGCGACGCTGACCGAATCGGGAGAAGACGTCGTCCTCGTCCACGGTGGTTCGACCGCCGTCGACGAGACGCTCGAACGCCTCGGTATCGAACCGGAGTACGTCGAGACCCCCAGCGGCGTCGTCGGCCGGTTTACGAACGCGGAGACGATGGAGGTCTTCGAGATGGTGTTCGGTCATTTGAATACGCAACTGGTCGCTGGCCTCCAGACCCAGGGCGTCGACGCGGTCGGATTGAACGGCGTCGACGGGAAACTGCTGGCCGGCCCCAGAAAGTCCGCCGTCCGCATCGTCGAGGACGGGAAGCGCAAGATCCGTCGCGGCGACCACTCCGGGACGATCAAGCAGGTAAACGGCGAACTGCTCGAAACGTTGCTGGCGGACGGTTACACGCCCGTCGCGAGTCCACCGATGGCGGGGAAGGACGAGGACAGCGCGGCGCGAAGCGCCGCGGATAGCGCGAGCGGTGAGCGGAGTGAGCCGCGAGCGGAATGGTTGCCGGTCAACACCGACGCGGATAGATCCGCGGCCGCAATCGCTGGCGCACTCGACGCGACCCTCGTTCTTCTGACGGACGTCGAGGGCGTCTACGAGGACCCCGACGACCCCTCGACACTGATCGAATCGGTCGAGACGGGCGGGGAGTGGGCGGCCCTCGAAGACGCCGCCGAGGGGTTCATGAGCCGCAAGATCATGGCCGCCGAAGAGGCACTGTCCGGTGGGTCGCCCGAAGTCGTCGTCGCCGATGCAAACGCCGAGGATCCGATCCTCTCTGCGCTCGACGATGGCGGCACCCACCTGCACGCGTCCGCCCTCGCGGACGTGAAGGAGGCCGACCAATGACTTTCAGTACCAAATCGACCACCCATCAATTCCACGCTGCTGGAACCGACCACGGGGCGGGAATGAAAGCGGGCGTTCGCTCGTGGAGCGAGACGACGCAAGCACTGCAGAGAGTGAGCGTAGCGAGCGAACGAAGCGCGCAGCGAGTCGTAGCCCACGAGCGAACGGGGGCTTTCAAGCACTCAGCCGCAGTTTTCCCCAATTCCCAATCAGCAGTTGGTGATACGCTATGAGTGGATTCGTCTTCAACGAAAAGCCAATCGCCATCGAGGAGGGCGACGGCGCGTACGTGTACGACGACAGTGGGGCCGAGTACCTCGATATGGGCGCATCGTATGCCTGCGTTCCGCTGGGGCACCGTCACGACGCGGTCGATACGGCGGCGAAAAACCAGATCGATCGCCTCACCTACGTTCAGGCGTCGTATCCGAACTCCGTTCGCACCGAGTTGTACGAACGCCTCGCCGCGACGGCACCGGATCCTATCGACAAGACGTGGCTCTGCAATTCAGGGACCGAAGCCAACGAGGCGGCACTCAAGTTCGCCCGCAGTGCGACCGGTCGCTCGAAACTCGTCGCGGCGATGCAGGGCTTTCACGGCCGCACCATGGGATCGCTCGCGACCACGTGGAAAACGAAGTACAAGAAACCGTACGAGCCCCTGGCCGGCGATATCGAATTCGTTCCCTACAACGATCCCGAGGCACTCGCCGAGACGGTCGACGAGGAGACGGCCGGCCTGATCCTCGAACCCGTGCAAGGCGAGGGCGGGATCAACCCGGCGTCGGCCGAGTACCTCCAGACGGCTCGCGAGGTGACCGAACAGGCAGGCGCGGCGCTCATCTTCGACGAGGTCCAGACCGGGATGGGACGGACCGGGTCGCTCTGGGCCTGTGAGCAAGCCTGCGTCGTCCCGGACGTGCTCACCAGCGCGAAAGGGCTCGGCAACGGCTTCCCAATCGGCGCGACGCTGTGTCGCGAATGGGTCGCCGAGGAGTACGGCAGCCACGCCTCGACGTTCTCCGGCGGCCCGGTCGTGTCCGCCGCGGCGAACGCGACCATCGAGACCATCGTCGATGAGGATGTTCCTGCCCACGCAGCCGAGGTCGGCGGCTATCTCGTCGAGCGTCTCGAGGAGGAAATCGGCGAAGCGGTTCGCGAGGTTCGTGGCGAGGGGCTGATGGTCGGCATCGAGGTCAAGCGCGGCGCGATGAAGTACCTCAAGCAACTCGCCATGCACCACCAGGTGCTGGCGCTGCCGGCGGGCCGCACGGTGCTGCGCCTGCTGCCGCCCCTGACGATCACCGAAAGCGAGGCCGACGAGGCCGTCGAGGCCATCGCGGAGGTGGTCGGATGAGCGAATCCGGCGCGGAACAGGACGCCGTCGCTCCGGGCGAAATTTCGGACGAGGAAGCGCGTTCACTCTTCGAAGATGTCGTTCGCATTCCCTCGGTGACTCGCGACGAGCGAGCGTGTGCCGAGCGCCTCGTCGAGTTTTTCGAGGCCCACGACCGCGAGGTGTGGCTCGACGACGTGGGGAACGTGCGTGCACCGGCAGACGACGGCGTGTTGCTCACCTCCCACGTCGATACGGTGCCCGGCGACATCCCCGTCCGTGTCGAGGAAAACGACGAGGGCGTCCCGGAACTCTGGGGCCGTGGTTCGGTCGACGCGAAGGGACCGCTGTGTGCGATGGCCATCGCCGCGGTGACCACCGGCGCGAGTTTCGCCGGCGTCGTCGGCGAAGAGGTCGACTCGAAGGGCGGTCGCTTCCTGGTCGAGGACCGCGAGTCGGTGCCCGACACCGTCATCAACGGCGAACCATCCGGCTGGGAAGGGATCACGCTTGGCTACCGTGGCCTCCTGGGTGGGACCTACGTCGCCACGTCGGAGTCGGGCCACTCCTCGCGCCCCGACAACAACGCCATCCAGGACGCCCTGGACTGGTGGGAAGCGGTCGAGACGGAGTTCGCCCACGACGAGTGGGTGCCCGTCTTCGAGCGCGTCACCTGCAAACCCGTCTCGTTCGACGGCGGTGCCTCGCGCGACGGCCTCTCCGTCGAGGCGACGATGAAGGTCCAGTTGCGCGTCCCGCCGAGTTACACGACCGACGAAATTCGCGAAATCGCCGACGGCCACCTCACGAACGGCACCGTCAACTGGGACGACAAGGTCGAACCGGTGATGCAGAGCCCCCGGACGCCCGTTGCCCGCGCGTTTCGTGCGGCGATTCGCGAGCAGGGTGGCGAGCCGAGTCTGCTTCGCAAGACCGGCACCAGTGATATGAACGTGTACGCACGAGCGTGGGACTGTCCGATGGCGACGTATGGCCCCGGCGACTCGGATCTCGATCACGCACCGAACGAACACATCGAACTACCGGCGTTCGACCGCTCGATCGCGGTCCTCGAGACGGTCACCGAACGCCTCCTGGAGGAGTAAGCATGGATCTACTCGACATCGACGACCTGACCCGCGAGCAACTGACCGTGGTCTTGGACCGTGGCGCGACGATCAAATCACTGGGCGGTGGCGACCTGCTGGCCGGCCAGAGCCTGGCGATGATCTTCGAGAAGCCATCGACGCGAACGCGAGTCTCGTTCGAGACCGGCATGACCCAGCTTGGTGGTCACGCCATCTTCCTGGGCCCCGACGACATCCATCTGGGTCACGGTGAACCGGTCAAGGACACCGCGCGAGCGCTGTCGGGCTACGTCGACATGATCATGGCACGCGTCTTCGATCACGCCGACGTCGTCGAGCTAGCCCAGTACGCCGACGTACCCGTGGTCAACGGACTCACCGACGACGCCCACCCCTGCCAGACGCTCGCCGACCTGCTGACGATCCGTGAGACCTTCGGTGGGTTCGACGAAGTGAACGTCGCCTGGGTCGGTGACGGCAACAACGTCTGTCAGTCCTTCGTGCTCGGTAGCGCGATGGTCGACCTCGACCTCACTGTGGCGACGCCCGAGGGCTACGGCGTCGACGACGACGTCATGGCGCGTGCCGATGGCCTGGGGACCGTCCCCGAAACCACGACCGACCCCCAGGCGGCCGTCGCCGATGCCGACCTCGTCTACACAGACGTCTGGGTCAGCATGGGCCAGGAGGACGAACGCGAGGAGAAACTCGCCGCCTTCGAGGGGTTCCAGATCGACGAAGACCTGCTGGGTGATCGCTACCTCATGCACTGCCTGCCGGCCCACCGTGGCGAAGAGGTCACCGACGCGACGATCGAGAGTGACAACGCCCTGGTCTGGGAACAGGCCGAAAACCGCCTGCACGCCCAGAAGGGGCTGCTCGCCTGGCTCCAGAGTGAGTAATCGGCCGTCGATCGCTACAACGACGGTCGAAGCGAAACCGAATTTCAAGGGGGAAGCCGCCGTCCATCGATCCGATGTCCGATATCACGATCACGACCACGGACGGCCTGGACGGACGGACTGTCGCAGAGTACAAGGGCGTCGTTTCGGGCGAGGCAGTTATCGGTGCCAACGTCGTCAGCGATATCGCGGCCGGCATCCGCGACGTCGTGGGTGGCCGGAGTGGCTCCTACGAGAAGAAAATCGAGACGGGCCGGACTGAAGCGATCAACGACATCGAAGAAGCGGCCGAGGCACTGGGCGCAGACGCCGTCGTCGGTGCGACGTTCGATTACGAAGAGATGGCCGAAGGGATGCTCTGGGTCAATCTCTCGGGGACCGCAGTCGAGACGCGTCGCGAGGAACGGTGAACGGGTGACCGGAGCGCGGTGTCCTCTGCCAATGGGCCGCTGACAGAACTGTTACCGATATCAATCTGATTGTTGAATAATATTTATCTGATATCTGAACGGGAGATAATCGAGATTAGCCGTCGTTCCTGATCGTGGCTTCGAGAGCGATGGTAGCGATGCGGTCGCCGACCGCGAGGCACTCTTCGAGCCGATACAGACAGCGTTCTGGCTGTGGCTCGTCAACGGCTGCCATCGCGTCCGCGATCGTCGACGCGAGCGCGGAACGGCGTTGTTCGAGAGCGCGAATCTCGGACAGCGTCGCGCGCTCGACGACAGCGGTGGTCGCACGCTCGACGTACCGTCTGGTCGCGTCTGCTGCGGGGCGAAGGCGGTCGGCCGTCGGCCCGCACTCGTCGATGTCGGCGAGGGTCGCGGCCATCGCAGCCAGACGCTCCAGCGACCGGGCGGTTCGATAGCAGTCGAAGGCGGTCGCCCGGTCCACGCTGAGGGCCACGGCCGTCGACGGTCGTGAGAGTGAACGGGTGAACTGGCGAGTTACGAGTCCACTCAGGCGCCGGGCTTCGCTGCGGCGCTCGTCGATCCGGTCGTCGTCGGTCGTGCTCGGGTTCAGCGCACGGTCGACGGCCGTCCGGAACAGTGAGAGGGTGGTGAACTGCAACTGGACGAGAGTCCGCTCCAGGGAGACGTCGTCATCGGCGAGAATCGTCCGGACGACGACCTCCTCATCGCTCTCGGCCACGATTTGCATACCAGTGTGCTCGCGGACCGCGCGGTCGAGGCGGCGTCGGTCCTCTCCCAACCCGTTGGCTGCACGGAGCGTGAGGCGCTCGACACCGGCGGCGTAGGCCGCCCGCAGGGTGCGGTCGATCGGCACCAGAGAATCGTCGTCGAGCGAGAGCGTCGCGCTGGCCGGGGCCGTCGACGCCCCGTCGCGGCAGACGACGAGCGCGCCGTCGCCGTCTGGATACAGCCGGAGCGTCTCGCCGGCCGAAAGGGACTGCTCGGTCGCCCACTCTTTGGGGATCGAGACCGTGTAGGTGCCTCCCCCCACCTGCTGGAGTTTGCGTCGTTCGCCGCTCATCGGGGGGCTCCTGCGGCGTTCGGTTGGGGCTCTCTGACCATGCTCAGACGATCAACGAGGTGTCGTTCTCGACGGCGAAGCAGGTGCGCCCAGCGACGTTGACCGCGTGGTCGGCGATCCGCTCGACGTCCCGAATCGTCAGCAGGAGCCGAGACACGTCACCGAGGATCCGCTCCATCGCCCAGGTGTCCTCGATAGTCTCGCCTTCGACCAGTTCGCGAACGAGTTGGTCGCTGGCCCGTCGACAGAGCGCGTCGATGGCGTCGTCGCGCCCGGCGATTTCCCGACATGCGTCGACGTCATCGACCTCGTAGGCAGCAAGCGCGTCGGCGACCATTCCACGGGCGTCCTGGCCGATCGCTTCGACGCCGAGATCAGGCGTCCAGCCGCGATTCTCGGCGATCGAATAGCCGGCGAGGTTCGTCGCGAGGTCGCCGATCCGTTCGAGATCCGTCGCGATCTTGAACGAGGCGGTGACGAATCGGAGATCCGAAGCGACCGGCTGCTGGAGGGCGACCAGATCGACGCAATCCGCTTCGATTTCGAGGTACCGCTCGTTGATACACTGGTCGCCGTCGGCGACTGATCGGGCCAGGGCCTCGTCGCCGGTATTGAGTGCGTCCAGGGCGTCGTCGAGCTGATCGAGGACGGAGTCGCCCATCGTCGTTACGTCGCTTCGAAGCGCGGCCAGCGCCGACTGATATGTCTCTCGTGTCACTGTATTACCCGAACTTGCCGGAGACGTACTCCTCGACGCGCTGGCTCTCCGGATCCTCGAAGATCTTGTCGGTGTCGTCGTACTCGACGAGCTGGCCACCGGTGAGAAAGACGGCCGTCTGATCGGAGATGCGGGCCGCCTGTTGCATGTTGTGAGTGACGATGACCACGGTGTAATCCTTCGAAAGTTCCTCGACGAGGTCCTCGATCTTCGCCGTGGCGATGGGGTCGAGTGCCGACGCCGGCTCGTCCATCAGGATAACGTCTGGCCCGACGGCGAGACAGCGGGCGATACAGAGTCGCTGCTGTTGCCCGCCGGAAAGCCCGAGCGCGTTGTCCTCCAGGCGGTCGTGGACTTCCCCCCAGAGTGCCGCCCGCTTGAGTGACTGTTCGACGAGGTCGGCTTCCTCGTCGCTGTCGTCACGCCCGAGCATCCGAGCCAGCAGCCCGGTCTCGATGTCGCCGTGCTTGCGAGGACCGTACGACACGTTTTCGCGGATGGACTTCGGGAAGGGATTGGGCGCCTGGAACACCATGCCGACCCGCTTGCGCAGCTCCACGAGGTTCGTATTGGGGTCGTAGATCTCCTGGCCGTCGATCTGGACCGATCCATCGATACGGGCGGCCTTGATCCGGTCATTCATCCGGTTGAGCGAGCGAAGGAAGGTCGATTTCCCACAGCCCGAGGGGCCGATGAGCGCCGTGACACTCTCTTCAGGAATCGCCATCGAGACGTCCTGGATCGCGTGATCGTCACCGTACCAGACGTTCAGGTCGTCGACGGTCAGCTTCGCCGGGCCGTCGAAGGTGTAGTCGGTCCAGGACGCCTGGATCCGCTCTTCACTTTCGCCCGACGTCGTCGTGGCACTCTCGGTGCCGGCGTCGACGTCGGGATCGGTACGTGTCTTGGTGTCGGATACTGTGTTACTCATGGTTGAGCTTCCTCCGGAAGAACGTCCGCATGATGATGCCCACGGCGTAGAACGTCAGCACCACGATCAGCAGGATGAGCGCCGATGCCCACCCCATCGAGGGCGAACCGCTCACTCCGGCAGCGATAACGGCCCAGACCTGGGTCGGCAGCGCCGCCGTCGCTTCCAGCAGTGCCTCGTTGTAGATGAAGGGTGGTTCCGCGATGAACTGGAAGCCGCCGAGTACGTCAATCGCTTGCGTCGAGTTCAGTGTCCCGCTCATCACCAGAATTAGCGGCGCGGTCTCGCCGGCGACCCGACCGATGCCGAGGATTACGCCGGTGATGACGCCGGGCAGGGCTGCCGGGAGGACGACACTTTTGACGGTCTCCCACTGTGAAACGCCCAGGGCGGCGCTAGCGTCGCGGTACTCGGTCGGCACCGACTTGATTGCCTCGCGACTCGTGATGAGCACCAGCGGTAGCAACATGAAGCCCAGCGTCAGCATCCCCGCCAGGATCGACTCTTTGCTCCCGAGTCGGGGGATGAGGAAGGCCGCACCGAACAGACCGAAGACGACGCTCGGTGTGCTCCAGAGTGAGTTCGTCGCGATCTCGACGAGTGCGGTAATACGACCCTGCTCGGCGTACTCGGTGAGGAAGATGGCGGCACCGACGCCCAGCGGGATGGCGAAGATGGCCGCACCAACGACGAGCCAGACCGTGCCGACCACGGCGGGGAGGATGCCGCCGGGTTCGGCACCGAGCGGAATGTAGGCTTGCATCAGCATCGGCCAGGACAGCGTGCCGGTGATGCCGATCGAGACGGGGCCCAGTGAGAACGGGACGCCAGTCAGCGCGACGTGCAGGGCCGCGATGACCACGAAGCCCGCAGCGCCAGCGAGCCCGAGTCCGCTCTCTCTATTGAGAACCCGACCGAATTCGGTCGAAGCCGAACGGGCGGCGGCCGCGGTGAGGACGGCGACGGACAGCGACGCGACGGCAGCAACCGTTGCGATCAGGGGGACGAGGGACGTCGGCCCGACCATCGGCGTGGCGGCCGCGACATGTTCCAAGACGGTTGCCGTCACCAGGAGGCCGAGGCCGCCGAAGATACCCACGCGGAGGATCTGCGCGCGGTCGTACCCCCGGTTGGCGACCGGGTCGTCGCCGACGAGGAGACTTCCGAGGGCGGCGATGGAGAGGCCGAGGCCAGCGAGACTCAGTAGGGCGACGAGTGGCGTCCCGAGCGTCGTCGCGACCGGGACGCCGAACGGCGCCTTCCCCTCTACAGCGAGAGCGAGGACGAGCAGGAAAAGCGCGCCGATGGTGAGGCCGACCCAGCGCTCGATGGACGTAACGCGGTCGCGGCGTGTGCCCACCCCACGCAGGCTGCCGTACCGTCTGAGGAAGTACCAGACCAGGAAACCGCCAGCGAAGACGACGAGGAGGGTGCCAACGGTCGGCTCGGAAGTGATCAAGAACGCGGAGTCGAGGACCTCCGCCTGGCGTCCCTCGATCCAGACCGTGTAGGTGAACGGAATGTCGAACGTCTCACCGCTCACCAAGAGGAAGACGAGCAGTGCAACGAGCGAGCCGAGTGCAGCCAGCGGGGCGATGCGGATGAACTGCCGAGCGCCGGCGTGCCATTCGTTCGTGCCGGCTTTGCTCCGAGCGAAGTTCAGCGCCAGGACCACCAAAGGCGTGAGGACGACGATGGCCGAGAGAGCTCCGATCGTGAAGCCGTGGAACGCGTAAATGATGCCCTTCTGGGTAACGAAGGCGACGATTGAGACCATGATGGCCACGATCATGACGGCGTTGAGGTAGATCGTGAGGTAGGCACCGTACTGCCGGCCACGAGCGCCGTAGCCCGCACGGCTCTTCGCAGCGCCCCAGCTCCCGACGATCGAGCCCAGGAGGACGAACAGCGGGACGACTACCTGTCCGGTGAACGCGCCGTCAATGCGTGGGCCGGGCTTCCAGGTCCAACCGAGACCGATGGCGCCCGTCGCGATGATGAGCCCAAGCGTGCCGACGAGCAGTGCAACTGGCAAGGTCGTGCCGATATCCTCACGGAGGCCGAGAGTCAGCGCAGCGAACCCGATGCCGACCACGATGGCAGATCCATAGTAGGCGAGCGAGCCACCGCCGAGGAGGGTGCCGCCGAGGGCGGCACCGACGAGCAGGCCGACGAGACCAAAGGCCGCTCCTGCCAGCAACCCAGCTGTCGAACTCGGCTCCGTGTCGACGAATCCGAACCAGGAGGCGAGGCCCGCCGTCCCGATGATCAACGCTTGCACAACGAGAACGAGCCCCAGGAGTGTCGCCATCGAGAGCTCCACCATCGCGGTCAGTGCTGCGAGGGCGACGAGATCAACCAGCAGTCCGAGGCCGACGCCCCGAACGCGCGTCGCTGTGACCGGGACGACGTTCAACCAGGAGAACAGTCCGACGATGCCGATCGCGCCGACCACAAGGACCAGCAAGAACTGGAAGAACTCCGCCAGCGCGACACCGCTGGTTCCAAGTGAGACTGCTCTGACGAGCGTCAGTAATCCGAGGAGGAAGCTGACAATCGTCAGTGCGATGGTGGCATCGAGCCCCCAGTCGTAGAAATTCGACTCGGTGCTGACCAGCGCGCGGTCACCCACGTAGCCCTCGCTCATGCCTCAGCCTCCAGTTCGTGTCCAAGGCGGCGCTCGATGTACTGCGCGACGATGCTCGCTCCGGCGACGATGATGAACAGCATTACGCCAGCCACGAACAGGACCTCGAGCGTGGTACTCGAGGCGCTCCCGTAGGAGATGGCGATTCGGCTGGTGAGCGTGACGCTCTGGTCGAAGATGTCGAACAGCGGTCTGGCGAACGTCGTTCCGCCCGCCATGATCGCGGCCACGGCCATCGTCTCGCCGATAGCCCGGCCGATGCCGAGAATGACTGCTGCCGAGATGCCGGAGATGGCCGCCGGGACGGAGATACTCTTCATCGTCTGCCACTCGGTCGCACCCATCGCGATGGCGCCGTCCCGCATCGATTTCGGGACGGCCGTGATAGCGTCTTCGGCGACCGAAACCACGGTCGGCAGCGCCATGATGCCGACGACGAGGCCGGCGATCAGGAAACTCGCTCCGGCGTCGAGGAAAGCGTCCTGCATGAAGCTGTTCAGGACGGCAAAGCCGATGAAGCCGTAGACGATTGAAGGGATGCCCGCCAGAATCTCAACGGCCGGCTTGATCGCTTCGCGCAAGCCGTCACTCGCGATTTCGGCGATGAAGAGCGCGCCGAGCAGGCCCAGCGGACCGGCGACGAGCGTGGCGATGACCGTCACCACCACTGTGGCCCAGGCCGCCGCCAGCAGGGATGGGTGGTTGTTGTGCGGGTCCCAGCCGGTCTGGCCCTCGCCCTGGGGGAGGATGAAATCCAGCCAGAAGAACCACCGCGTCTGGCCCTGCTCGTTGACGGGAATGGCGAGCAATTCCAGACCGAAATCGACGAGAGGCGTCCAGGCCTTCTCGAACAAGAAGTACGTGATAAAGGCCAGCGTCAGGACCGTTCCGGCGGTTGCGAACACGGTCAGGATCTTCGCGGTTCGGGCCTGGTAGGAACGCCAGCCCAATGCGACGATTCCGATGAACACCACGAGCGGATAGGGTGTGAGTGCGCTCTGCAAAAGGAAGGTGAAGACGATCGCCCCCAGGGCCACAATCAACGCGAGTCCGAGCAGCACTTCCTCCAGGGCGGAATCGGCCCCGAAGAGGACCCGCTTGGTGGCGAGCGCCGCCGCCCGGATATTGTGTGGCAAGTCAGTCAGGAACTGTGCGAACCGTCGAGGGAGTCCGACGAGCCAGGACATGAAACGGAGCGGCAACGCTAGCAGCGTCGCCAGGCCGGCTTCGAGTCGGCTCACGATCCCATCCATAGTGACCTCAGTTGGTGCATCGGCGATTGTGTAGGATATCGAATATATTTGAAGCTGTGCCGCGGGGCGAGAAACGCCCGCGAGATCTTGTGCGGCGCTCAGACCTGGTCGGGGAGCTTCGCGCGCTGCTCCTCGCGACGCCGCTCGCCGAGACGAAAGTAGTTGTTCGGCGCGACGAAGGTGTCCTGTCCGAAGTCAGAGAGCATCATGTTGATGACGGCTGCTTCCTTCTTCGAGGTGCCATCCCAGGTGTACATGTGCAGGTCACGGGAGAGCGGGTACGCCTTGGAGTCGAGGCCGTTCTCCGAATCCTGGTACTTGTAGGTCGTCCCCTCCCACTCGAGCGCGATCGGCTCGACGCCGTCGGTGTCGAGGAACGCCAGTGCGAGGTAGCTGATGGCGTTGTCGGCGTCGGCGACGGCGGAGGCGAGACGCTGGTTCTGGCCGTAGCGGTTGTCGACCTCGGTGTTCTCCTTGGGGTTGCCAAACGTGTTGCTAACGAAGGCCGTCCGTGTTCCAGAGTCCTTGACGCGGGCGAGGACGCGCATATCCTTGTCTGGGCCACCGACTTCGCTCCAGTTCGTGATGCGGCCCTTGTAGATGTCCTTGAGCTGCTGGCCGGTGATCTTCTCGACCCCTGCCGCTTTGATCTCGCTGGAGACGACGAGCGGCTGGCCGTCGACGGCGACGACGTGGTCGATGAACTTCTCGTAGGAGTCGCGATCGGGGAGTTCGTCCTCGACGTTCCCCGAGGAGTTGCCGATGTCGTAGATGCCGTCGCGAACCTTCCGGACGCCAGTTCCAGAGTGGGACAGACCGACGACGTAGCGGAATGGCGGCGTGCCATCCTCGTTGGCTTCAAAGCCGTAGAGCCCCGCCCAGTAGTCTGCGAGGGCTTTCTCCGTGTCGATGCCGTACTCGCCGTGGGGCCAGTACTCGGTGTCGTCTGCCGGTCGATTGGCCTGCCAGTAGGAGGCCGCCGTATTGGCGACCGGGTACACCGTCGAGGAACCACCGGACTGCAGCGGACTGACGCCCTGAGACGCCGATGAGTTTCGCTCGTTTTCCATCGCCGTATTCTGGCTCTCCGTCGACGTGGATTGTGTCTCACCGTTTCCGTTCCCGTTGCCGCCGTTGCTGCTTCCATCACCGGAACAACCGGCCAGCGCGGCTGTCCCGACGCCACCAGCTGCAACCACGAATTTTCGCCGCGATACGCCGTCCACCGGACGCGTCGAGTCTCGCGTCATCACCAGAATCGGGGACGAGAGTAACTAATACCCTTTATAATACCCCTCTATGGGCCTCGAGAGGGCTCCGCTCCACACCCCACCACTTTGGGGTACCGGGTAGCTCTCGTGGGCACTACGTCCGCATCAGTCGAGATGGGTTGGCTATATAGCACACCCCAGATCGAAGCCTGTTGGCACCGGAACCTCTAAATGAACATCTGTTCAACCGTGCAGATATGAGCCAGGACGGCGAACGACTGGAGCGGTTGATCACGGAACGAAGGGGCGAGTGCTGTGCGGCGGACGTCGACGACCGCATCGAGGCCCTGGACGGGCTGCTCCAGGCGACGCCAGAAACGCTCGACGCCGACCTGCGTGCGATGAAGGTGCTGGGCAACGACACCCGCTACCGAATCGTCCGCCTGCTGGCGACGGCCGGCGAGGAACTCTGTGTCTGTGAGATCACACCGCTGTTCGACGTCAGCGACAGCGCGGTGAGCCACGCCCTGTCGGATCTGGTCGACGCTGGACTGCTCACACGACGCAAGGACGGAACCTGGCGGTACTACCAGGTGACCGAACGCGGCGCGGCGCTGCTGGCGGCGCTGGACGAGACACGAGAGGGTGCAGCGTGAGCGAAATTCTTCCCGAGGGCGACCGCGTCCGCGTCGCCTTCGTCTGCGTCCAGAACGCTGGCCGATCACAGATGTCGACGGCGTTCGCCGAGCGTGAGCGCACCGAGCGCGGCCTCGAAGACGCCGTGGAAATCCTCACTGGCGGCACTCACCCGGCCGAGCACGTCCACGAGGCGGTCGTGACCGTGATGGACGAGGAGGGCTTCGACCTCTCGGACCGGATCCCACGAGAGATTTCGAGCGCGGAACTCGAATCCTGTGACTACGTCGCGACCATGGGGTGTTCGACGCTTTCGATCGATCCCGGTGCGAATGTCGAGGTTCGAGATTGGGCACTGGCCGATCCCGACGGTCAGGATCTGGATCAGGTACGCGACATCCGCGAGGAGATCCGCTCGAAGGTCACGGACCTCTTCGACGACATCGAGGCGGCGATCGCTCGCCGAAGGGCCGCGGAATGAGTGCCGTCGAGCACACGCACGGCCCCGACTGTGGCTGTCCGGACTGTGGCGATCCGCGATCGATGGATTTCCTCGATAAGTACCTCACCGTGTGGATCTTCGGTGCGATGGCCGTCGGCGTCGGCCTCGGCTTTCTCGCCCCGTCGGTGACCGAACCGATCCAGGACCTTCACCTCGTGGAAATCGGCCTCATCGCAATGATGTATCCGCCACTGGCGAAAGCCGATTACTCCCGATTGCGAGCGGTGTTCTCGAACTACCGCGTGCTCAGTCTGAGCCTCATTCAGAACTGGCTGATCGGGCCGACGCTGATGTTCGGGCTCGCGGTGATCTTCTTCAGCGGCCTGGTTCCGGGGCTGCCCGCACGCCCAGAGTACTTCCTCGGACTCGTGTTCATCGGGATGGCTCGCTGCATCGCGATGGTGCTGGTGTGGAACGAACTCGCCGAGGGCTCGACGGAGTACGTCACCGGCCTCGTCGCGTTCAACAGCCTCTTCCAGATCCTGACCTACGGCGTCTACGTCTGGTTCTTCGGCCTCTTTCTCCCACCACTGCTGGGCATGGACGCGCTCGTCGCGGGGATCAGCACGTTCGACGTGACACCCGGCCAGGTGTTCTGGGCCATCGCGATCTTCCTCGGGATTCCCTTCGCCGGCGGCTTTGTGACGCGATTCATTGGAACCAGGGCAAAGAGCGAAACGTGGTACGAGGAAAGGGTCATTCCCAAGATCGATCCGCTGACCCTAGTCGCGCTGCTGTTTACCGTCGTGGTCATGTTCGCGACGCAGGGTGAGAACATCGTCGCAGCCCCAGCAGACGTGTTGCTGATCGCGATTCCGTTGACGATCTACTTCGTCGTCATGTTCCTCGTCAGCTTCGGGATGGGCAAGGGAATTGGCGCGGACTACTCGACGACGACCGCGATCGGCTTTACCGCCGCGAGCAACAACTTCGAACTCGCCATCGCGGTCGCCATCGCGGTGTTCGGCGTCGGCTCGGGCGTCGCGTTCGCGACGGTGGTTGGTCCCCTCATCGAGGTTCCAGTACTCCTTGCGCTCGTCAACGTCGCGCTGTACTTTCAGCGCAAACTGGACTGGGGAACCGCCTCAACCGCGAGCGAACGGCCCACAACGAGTGACGACTGAAAACAACGAGAACGAACGACTCAACTACTGAGTAAATCATACGGGATGGGGTGAGGAGACCGCCAACGATGACAGCTTGAAAGCCCCGAGGCGGTCGACCGTCCGGGACTCGCTGCGCGCGCTCGCTTCGCTCGCGTGCTTGCTTCGTCCGGGCCGGACCGACCGCCTCGCCCCTTTCAGTCCCACCCAGCGTAGCTTGGGTAATCGGCCGACACGGGTGGGACTGAAAGGGGCGCGGTTCTCGGCGAAGGCCGACACCCCAAGCACCACAGGGAGGGAGGCACGACCGAGCGAGGAGCGCAGGGGTGGCGCCCGAGTCGAGAACCGCGGGGCTTTCCACTCTTTGCGGTTCCGGCGGCTCCCAGAGCCTGCGATGGATTTACTCAGTAGTTAAACATCAGGGAGTTGATCGGATCGGGAGCGGTAGCTATGGAGTGGTACCGTCGTCGCTCGTCTCTCCCGCATTCGGTGCGGTGAACACTGCCATAATCCCAACCACCGCGTCGTCGGCATCCCTGATCGGTGCCACCGAGAGTCCGAGATCGATCGACTCGCCAGTCGCTGTCTGGCGCGTAATGTGAACACCAGTGAACGACTCGCCGGCCAGCACTCGCTCGCGCAGCTGGTCGAATTCCTCGGACTTTTCGTCCTGGACGATCGGATTCGGCCGGCCATCGACTTCCTGGGCCGACCAGCCAAACTGTTCTTCGGCGGCCTCGTTCCACAGCGTGACGCGGCCCGCCGGATCCAGCGCGATGATGGGCAGCGGTGAGGCTTCGACGACGGCGGAGAGCCGCTGGCTCGCCTCGGAAAGGGCTTGCTCGCGGCGCTTTCGTGTCGTGACATCCCGGAGGTAGACGACCAGCGCTTCGAGTGCATCGTGATCAAGGAGATTGCGACCACGGGCTTCGACCCAGATGTGATCGTCGGACTCCTCCCCTGGCAGTTGATAGCGAAATTCCACCGTCTGACGTTCGTCGGGTCGCTCAAGTAAGAGCCCGAAGTGGTGGAGAACGGCGTCCCGGTCGTCCGGATGGACGAGGTCGAAGGCGGCGGTGCCCTCGAAGTTCGACGCCGGATGGTCAAGCACCGAGTTTGCTGACGGTGACATATAGCGGATCGTTCCGTCCTGATCGAGGGCCATGATCACGTCGGTTGCTTCCTCGACGAGCAGTTGAAATCGTCGTTTGGCCCGTTCGGCGATCCGCTCGACGCGTGCGCCGTCGACGGCGTTAACGATCCGGTTGGCCAGCACCGTGTACTGATCCCTGCCGCCTTCTTTTTGCATGTACTCGGTGACACCCGCGGAGATAGCATCGCTCGCGATCTCCTCGCTCCCTTTGCCGGTAAAGAGAATGAAGGGAAGATCCGGGTGGCGGTCGCGAACCTGTTCGAGAAATTCCAGGCCATCCGTGCGTGGCATATCGTGATCGGAGACGACGCAGTCGATGGACTGTGCCGCGAGACAGTCGAGTCCAGCCGCAGCGCTACTGGCGGTTTCGACCGTGAACCCCGCACGCTCGCGTTCGAGAAACGTCGCCGTGAGGGCCGCAAAGTCTTGGTCGTCGTCGACAGTCAGAATGGTGATATCACTGTCTGGGGTCGTGGTGCCAACGTCGCCGAGACTGGTCGGTGGCTCCCCAGCCATCTGTTACCATTTATCATGCAGTAGAAAAAATCTACTGCCTCAAACCAACGGGTGTCGAGGGTGAGACTGTGACCACACGAGCCTGGTGGGATGGGAGCGAGTCGGGCCCGCACCAGCGGCGGCCCACCCCGCATACGTAACCGGCCCACTTTTTGCCGGCGGGTCCCTGCGCCCGTACAATGGCCGATCTGACGCTCACTGCCGAGGTTCCAGACGTCGCGGACGACGGCGTGTGGCTCGCCTGTATCGAATGTGGCGAGACGTTCGCGCCCTTCGCGGCGGTCCGCTACACGTGTGACGACTGTGGAAGTCTGCTCGAAGCCCGCTACGCTGACCTCCCAACCTGGGAGGACTTCGATGGTGAGGGGGTCTGGCGATACGACGCCGCGCTCCCGTTCGAAGAAGGTGTGACACTGCCTGAGGGGCATACCCCACTCCATCGCGTGCCGCGCCTAGAAGCGGACATCGGCGTCGACGCGCTGCGGATCAAACACGAGGGGATGAATCCCACCGGATCGTTCAAAGACCGTGGCATGACCGTCGGCGTCCGCGTGGCCCAGGAAATCGGCGTGGACCGACTCGCGTGTGCTTCCACGGGCAACACGAGCGCGGCGCTGGCCGCCTACGGCGCTCGCGCTGGGATGGAGACCCTCGTGTTGCTCCCAGCGGGGAAAGTCGCCGCCGGCAAGGTCGCCCAGGCGTCGCTTCACGGTGCACGCATTCTGGAGGTCGACGGCAACTTTGACCGCTGTCTGGACATCGTCCAGGCGCTGACCGAACGCGGCGAGGCGTACTTGCTGAACTCGCTCAACCCCTTCCGCCTGGAGGGCCAGAAGACGATCGGCCTGGAGTTCATGGAACAGTTTTTCTCCGACTACGACCGCTACCCCGACCGAATCGTCCTGCCGGTCGGCAACGCTGGCAACACCGCGGCCCTGTACAAGTGCTTCCGCGAATTACTGTACAGTGGTGCCATCGACGACAGTCAGGTCCCCAAGATCACCGCTGTCCAGGCTGAGGGCGCCGCCCCGATGGTCGAAGCCGTCGAGAACGACGCCGACGAAGTCCGTCGGTGGGACGAGGTCGAAACGATCGCGACGGCGATCCGGATCGGCAATCCGGTCAACGGGCCGAAGGCCCTGCCCGGCATCCGCGCGACGGGGGGGACCGCCGTCGCCGTCAGCGACGAGGCGATCACGGACGCACAGCGCGACCTCGCGGGCGAGGGCGTCGGCGTCGAACCCGCCTCCGCGGCGAGCGTTGCGGGGCTGCGGAAACTCCGTGCCGAGGGCGTCGTCGACGCCGACGAGGACGTCGTCTGTCTGACGACCGGGCACCTCCTGAAAGATCCGGACGCGGCCGCCGCGGCGGGCGTCGATCCCGAGCCAGTACCGGCCGACACCGACGCCGTCCTCGACCATCTCGCAGATTCCTGAGGGGTGGCTGACGGGCGTCCGATGGGGCTATTTGTGGGTGCCAACCATCCCCACGGTCATGGTGGCGAACGCCCTCGACGTCGAGCCAGTGACCGACGTCGATACCTCCAGGGAGCCGATCGACACAGTTGGTCGGTCGAGGCACGCGTCGACGATTTACCAGCTGCAGCTGGCGTTCATGGCCGCGCGACTGGCCGCGCTCGAACGCGAACTCGAACTGGAACGGGGGAGACGAACGCAGGTCCAGGAACGGTACGAGCGACTGCTGGCCGAGCGCGACGATCGAATCGCGACCCTCGAACGGCAGCAGTCGGATGGGATACTTGCCACGCTGCGCAGCTACGGATGACGTCGAACCGGCGCGTCAGGGCTCGGGCGGGGCCCCATCGTAGGCGTCCATGTCGGTGTAAAAATTGAGCATCGCGAACTTGAGTTTTGCCGGGGCGATGTCGACCATCTCGCTCCGTTCCGCGGCCGGGAACGTTCCCCGGACGGCGTACTCTCGCATTTCGAGTTCGGCGTCGCGCGTGTAGCGCTTGTCGAGCAAGATGCGGGCACCGAAATCCTCGGGCGAGCGGACGACGCGGCCGACGGCCTGGCGCGTCTTTCGCACCGTGGGAATCTCGACGGCGTAGCGCCAGCCCGCGTCATCGTCGTCGAAGGCGGTGTCGTAGGCGGCCTGGACCGCCTCCATGCGCTCGTCGAGGTGCGGGTAGGGCACGCCGACGACGACCACCGTTCGGGCGTCGTCGCCGTCGTAACTGACCCCCTCGGCCAGGGTTCCCCAGAGCGAGGTACAGAGGATGGCGTTGTCCCCGTCCACGAACTCCTCGCGCAAGTCCCGGGCCTGCGTCGCCGGCCGGTCGAGAAACCTGGTGGCGTCGACGTCCAACGAGCCGAGCAACTCGTGGTAGCGTTCGGCCTCGGCGTAACTCGGGAAGAAGGCGAGCGTGTTGCCAGGCGTCATCCGCACCGCGTCGGCGAGTGTTCCGGCAACAACGTCCTGGGTCGCCCGGTCGTCTCGCTTGCTCGCAAAGAGGGCTGGCCCGTCGACCGCGAAGGTCCGGCGGCGCTCCTCGGGAAACTGCTCGCCGTAGGCCAGTTCAGTAATTTCGCCCTCGAGGCCCAGCACGTCCCGTGTCACGTCGAAGGGCTGTAACGTGGCACTCATCAGGACCGTGGCGTGGAGTTCCGAGAAGAGTTCACTGGTCACCGCCGAGGGAATGCAGGTGTAGAGTTCAGCGCGACCGTACACGTCGCCCTGGCCCTGTGGAACGTCGCGACGCCGGACGCTGACGACGGGATACTGGCCCTCGGCGTCACTCTCGGCGAGCCACTCCTGGAGAAATTCGGCGGCCTGGAGTGTCTGGCACTCCTGTCGGGTTGCCGTCTCGCCGTTCGAGAACGCCTCGGCGTACCGGTCGTCGAGGTCGGCCCCCAGCGAGAGTGCCTGGTCGAGGTCCTCGTGGAATCCCGGCCCAGTGTATTCCTGGAGGAATGCCAGGGTGAGGTCGTCTTTCCGGTCTGCGTTGTCGATGGCGACGTCCTCCCAGTGTTCGCCGACCTCGGTGCCACCCGCGGCGACGCCGACGCGACCCTCGTAACTCGCCTGGAGTGCCGTCCTGAACGTCCCCAGAACGTTCGCCGCTGGGTTCGCTCGCACGTCGTCCGTCTCGTCGAGCTCGTCAAGCGCCTGGGAGAGTGTCGTTTCCGTGAGCGTGCGCCGTGCGTGGTCTCGGGCCGCGTTCTCGACGTTGTGCGCTTCGTCGAACACCGCCAGCACGTCCTCGGGGTCGCGACCGAGCCACCGGAAGAACTGCTCGCGGATCATCGGATCCAGCAGGTGGTGGTAGTTACAGACGACCAGATCGACGCCCTCCATGCCTTCTTTCAGGAGTTCGTAGCCACAGAGGGTCGCGCTCTCGGCGTACTCGTACACGTCGTCGGGCGTCCGGACGTCGTCGAACAGCCACGCGAAAAAATCGTCCGTGTCCGTGGTCAGATTGTTGTAGTAATGATCGCAGGTCGCTCGTTCCTCGCGAATGTCGCCGACGCGTTCCTCGACCGCACCGAGTTCGTCCATAATGGCGCTGCGCTGCTGGGCGGCCTCGCGCTCGCCGCTGCCCGCACTCTCCTGGCTTTGCTCCAAGAGTTCGCGCTGTTGCCGTTCGAGGTCCGCGCGGTCTCCCTCGGCGTCGACGAGGTCCCGCGTCGCGTCCCGCAGTGTCTGACACTCGTTGTAGTCGACGTCGATGTGACACATCGATCCCTTGCCCCGGAAGACCACCGAGCGAATCGGCTCCTGGCGCGTGATCGCGCGGGCGTCCTCGACGAACTGGCGCATCTGCTGGTGGACGTTCGTCGTGATGACGACCGTCTTGTCGTGCTCGCGGGCGTGCTCCAGGGCGGGCACGAGCGCGGCGAGCGTCTTGCCCGTGCCACAGGCGCCTTCGAGCAGGACGTCGTTGCCGTCGGCGAATGCGCGATGGATCTCTCCCATGGCCTCCCGCTGGTGGTCGTAGGGCTCGTCGTACGGGAAAAATCGCAGGTAGGCGGGATCCTCGCGCGACACGATACAGAATAGGGTCGAAGCCGGCAAAAGAGTTCGCCACCAGTGGTACGACGGGCCTACTCACGGGATCGATCGTCGTACCAGGAAGTCCGAGTGAGGCGGTCGGTCTGCCGATCACTCGGGCGTCTTCTCGGGTTCGATGTACACGCGGGTGATCGAGGGCTCGGTGGCACGGAGGTCGTCCTCGATGGCCGCGATGGTGTCGTCCATTCGCCGGGTCGGGATCCCGGCTTCGAACGCGACGTCGGCGGTCACCAGCAGTTGTTCCGGGCCGAAGTACACGGTCCGGAGGTCGACGACTTCGGTAACGCCGTCGTGGGTGATAATGCGCTCACGAAGCTTCTGCTCCTCGTCTCTGGGCAGTGCCTCGCCCATGATGAGCCGTTTATTCTCCCAGGCCAGGGCCAGGGCAAAGCCCATGAGCATGAGCCCGATCAGGAGCGCCGAAGCGGCGTCGAACATTGGGTTACCCGTGATTTGCGTGAGGAGAATGCCGAAGAATGCGAGTGTCACCCCCGACAGCGCGATGGTGTCCTCCGTGAGGGCGGTCAACGTGGTGACGTCACTGGTTTTTCGAAAGGCCTCGCGATACCCGCTCCAGCCGTGCCGTTTGATCTGGCGTTTCATCTCCGCGCGGGCCTTGTACAGCGCCCAGGATTCGAAAAGGAACGCGAAGATCAGGACGGCGTAGCTGATCATCACCGGGTCGACGGCGGTGCCGAGGATGTCGACGGGTTCGCCGCCACCGTGTGTCGTCGGATGCAGGAGTTTCTCGTAGCCGTGTTTGGCGCTCTCCCAGCCGGCGATGCCAAACAGCATCACGGCGACGAGGAAGGCGAAGAAAAACTGCGCTTTCCCGTAGCCAAAGGGGTGGCGCCGGTCGGCCTCGCGGCCGCCGTAGCGGATTCCGATCAGCAGGAAGACCTGGTTGCCCGTGTCAGAGATGGAGTGATACGTCTCGGAGAGCATCGAGGGGCTGCCGGTCAGGAGAAAGGCGAAAAATTTCATGATCGCGATTGCGCCGTTCGCGATCAATGCCGCCATGACGACCCCTTTGCTTCCAGCCATTGGCGTGACCGTCGAAAGCACCAGACATATTCGTTCTGGAATAGTGGACTCACTGCCAGAGAATGTCCCGCCTGACAGTGATCGGCGACACGCACGGCCGAACGGAACATAGACTCGAGGGCGCAGCCCTGGCCAGCGTCGAGCGGGCCGATCACGTCCTTCACGTGGGCGATTTTACGACCGAAGCCGTCTACGACGCGATCCATGCCCTCGCGACGGAGCTGACGGCGGTGTACGGAAACAACGACGAGCCAGCGCTCAAGCGGACGCTCCCGCAGGTCGCGACGCTCGACTGGGCGGGGCTCAGAATCGTCGCGACCCACGGCCACGAACACACCGACACGGCCCTCTCCATGCTCGCCCGAGAGCAAGCGGCGGACCTGGTGGTCGTCGGTCACTCACATCGCCCGCGAATCGACACCATCGGCGAAACGCAACGGCTCAACCCTGGGAGTTACGCGGATCCGCGCCGATACGAACCGGCCTTCGCAGAAATACAGGCGAACCGAGAGGGGAGCCGAATCCGCCTGCGTCAGCCGGACGGAACCGAACTGATGGAGGTGAACCACTGACATCCACTGCCGGCGTGGGCATCCGGAAGTGGGACACGATTCGATGGGGTCGGAGTCTGCCTGGTCACGTGCGTGGCACCGCCCGAGTAGTCGGGGGAACCAACGCAAGCATGTGTACACACCACACATAAAAGTACCTCTCGATGACTCAAATGAGCGTTTTACTGATGGGGCGACGAGCCTGAAAATACGTCAAGTCGCTGTTTCACCGACGCAGACGGACCGCGACGAGTGCACAGAGCACGATTGCGCCGCCAGCGAAGAACATCGCCCCTGGTGGGATCGTCGCCGCGACCGACGCCGCCGTCGACCCCGCAGCGTCCAGTGTACTTACCCCACCGTCGGTCGCCAGCGATCCCGGATCGACCGAGCCGTTCGGGAAGTACTCGACGGATGGCCCGGATTCACTCGCCGCGCCCGACCGCAGCGGCGGCGCGAGCAGGGTCCCGATCGATCGGCCGAGTAGTTCCTGCACGAGCAGACTCAATCCAGCCAGAATGGCGAGACCGCCCACGAAGTTCGTCAGCGCGCTCCGGAGGCCAGAGGCGTCGTTCTGGTCGCCCGCACAGATGACGAGTGGTTGATTCGCGGGCGCGTAGACGTCCATTTCGCGACCCTTCTCCGAATAGGCCGTGTCGACCACTTCCACGGCACCCGCGGCTTCGAGTTTCTTGAGGTGGTACTGGGCGTTTTGCAAGGACGTATCGACGCGATCCGCCAACTCACCCGGCGGCGCTGGCTCCTCCGTGAGCGCCGAGAGGAGCTTTCGTGCAGTTTCGGCCGACAGTGCCGAGAGGACGTCGTCGGCGTCCTCGCTGTCGACGTCGATGACGCGGGGCTCGGCATCGGGCACTGCCGGATCCCGCGAGGGGAGTAGCGACATGATTGATTAGTATGTTCTACAGCGCCATTAGTCTTAGTGTCGGTCACTCAAGTGGGTGTTTTACCAACGCGAGAGTCGCCGAAACCGCCGATTTCGCCAGTTCGGAGTTGTGGCGTAACCTCTATGCCCGACGCCCGCCACGCATCCCCAATGAGCGAGTGGATCATCTACGGCGTTCTCGCTGGACTGGTCGTGCTGTTTTTCTTCCTGTACCTGATGGCTCGTCGAACAGTGCTGGGGTTCAAAGAAGGGGTCGATCGCGGTCGCGACGGCAATTCCTAACAGCGTGGGCCAATCCGAGATAGTCGAGCGACACTGGTTAATGGGCGACGCGCGAGGCCACGTGCATGGATCCGCGTATTCGCGAGCACGCCGAGATCATCGCCAACTCGATCGACCTGGGGGCGGACGACGACGTGGTGGTGGTCGCCCCGCCGGTCGCCGAGGACCTGGTGGTCGCGCTCAACGAACTCATCGGGGACGCCGGCGCGAACCCGCTGAATCTCTACACGCACCGCGGCGGTCGGCCGGCGCGGGCCTTCCTCCGGGCCTGTGACGAGGAGGACTTCTCCCCACCCGGTCACCGCGCGGCGATGGTCGAAGCGTGCGACGCCTACGTCGCGATCAAGGGCGACCAGAACGTCAGCGAGTTCGGCGACGTCGACCCCGAATCACTGGCCGCCTTCCAGCGCGCCCATCGGGACATCCTCGACGAACGACTGTCCAAACGGTGGAATCTCACGCAGTATCCCGGCCCGGGCAACGCACAGATCGCCGAGATGAGTACCGAGGCCTACGAGAACTTCGTCTGGGACGCGATCAACAAGGACTGGGAAGCGGTGCGGGACCACCAGGCCCAGATGGTCGAGATCATGGACGCCGCCGAGGAAGTCCACATCGTGAGTGGCGACACCACGGACGTGACGATGAGCGTCGCGGGCAACCCCACGATCAACGACTGGGGGAAACACAACATGCCCGCCGGCGAGGTGTTCACGGCCCCAGTGCCCAACTCCGTGGAGGGTGAGGTGCTGTTCGATAAACCACTGTACAACGAAGGCAAGGAAGTCCTGGACGCGTACGTGCGCTTCGAGGACGGCGAGGTCGTCGAGCACGCCGCAGCGAAAAACGAGGCGACGCTGACCCAGATCCTGAACACAGACGACGGCGCTCGCCGTCTCGGCGAACTGGGTATCGGCATGAACCGCGACATCGATCGCTTCACCTACAACATGCTGTTCGACGAGAAGATGGGCGATACGGTCCACATGGCGCTGGGTCGCGCGTACGAGGACACGGTCGGGGAGGGCAACGAGCAAAACCAGTCCGCCCAGCACGTGGACATGATCGTCGACATGAGCGAGGATTCCTACATCGAGGTCGACGGAGAGATCGTTCAGCGGAATGGTACTTTCATCTTCGAGGACGGCTTCGGGGACTAGCCGGGCAACCGCCCCGACCGAAGCGAGGGGCGGCGTTTTCATCGACGTTTTTCGAGGAGCGGTTCCCGCAGGGAGCGACGCGACCGAGGAAACCCGACGATGAAAAAGGTCGGTCGACATGAGCGAGGATTCCTACATCGAGGTCGACGGAGAGATCATCCAGCAGGATGGCACTTTCATCTTCGAGGACGGCTTCGAACACTAGCGGGGCAATCACCCTTCGAATTGCCAGTTTTGGCCGCCTCGGCCACTCAGGCGGCGGTAAACGGTTTTGAACGACGTGAACGTTACTGGACGGTACGGCGATTATATCCCCATTCCTGGACGAATTTTCCCTATGTCCCCAGACAGTGAGAGCGCAGCATCGAATCGGACGAACAGCGCGGATCGGCCGCCGGTCCGGCGACGGCGATTCCTCGCGCTGGCCGGCAGCGCAGGTGCTGTTGCCCTGGCCGGGTGTTCGGGCGACGGCAGCGCCGACGGCAACGGCGGTGGCAACGGAGACGACACGGATGGTGATGGCGGCGGCGATACCACCGACAGCCAGGACGTCGGCACCTTCCGGCTCCTGATCAGTGACCAGCCGGTTGCGATCGACGAGTTCGATTCCCTGGAGGTGTCCTTCGACCGGGCTCGCGTGTTCCGCAGTGGTGCGGACGAGGACGAAGATGAGGACGATGCCGAAGCGGGCGAGGAGGCAACGCCGACTGCGACGGCCACCGCCACACCGGAGGGGAACGAGACGGCGGCGACCGAGGCGACCATCACGGAAACCCCGGGCGACGACGCTGACGGCGAAGACGAAGAAGCGGACGACGACGGTGACGAGGAAGACGGGGACGAGAGTGGCTTCAGCGTCATCGACCTCGAGGGTGCGACGGTCGACCTGACCCAGGTGCTGGGCAAGAAGGCCCTGGGCGTCTTCGAAGGAGGTCTCCCAGCGGGCCGGTACACCAAGATCGAACTGTACGCGGCGTCGGTCGATGGCATCGTCGACGGTGAATCGGTCGACGTCAAGATCCCGAGCGGGAAGTTACAGATCGTCAAGCCGTTCGAGGTCGAGGCCGGCTCGACCGTGAGTTTCGTCTTCGACATCAACGTCGTGAAGAAGGGGCCGAAAAATGGCTACAACCTGCTCCCGGTGATCTCGGAGAGCGGGGTCGCCGGTGAAGACGTCGAGGTCGAGGAAGTCGACGAGGATGACGACGCGGACGAGGACGCAGACGACGATTCGGACGAAGATGACAGCGAGGAGGATGATAGCGATGGCACGGCAACCCCGGAGGACGCTACGGGCGCCGAAAACGACGAGAATCAGCCCAGCGGCGGGTCCGGCAACCAGACGGCGTAATCGACGGGCAGCGAACGGTCAGGGGCCGAGGGAGAGCGTCCCCTCAACCTCCCACGTGGTCTCGTCCAGCACCTGGATCTCCGCTGGCGAGAAGACGTAGAGGTAGTCGCCGACGTAGCGGGCGCGTTCCGGCGGTGCGTCGAGTGTGACTTTCTTCTCGATGCTCAGTGTCTGGTTGGTGTAATCCAGGACGACGCCCTGCTCGCCGGTCGGCAGGAAGGCGACGCCGTGGCGTGGGTCCTGCATGAAGGCGTGGTGGGTGCTGGAGACGGCCGACCAGTGGGCGTCGATGATCTTCGAGTCGGCGACCGTCGGATTGGCGGGGTCGCTCACGTCGAAGAGGACGGCCTTGACCTGGCCGTCTTCCTGGCCGATACCCATGATCGTGTCCGGGCCGACCGGGTGGAGGTAGTCGGAGAAACCGGGCAGTTCGACGTTACCGAGTTCTTCAGGGTTGCGTGGATCCGACAGGTCGACGACGTGGAAGGGATCGATCTGGCGGAAGGTGACCATGTAGGCCGTGTCGCCGACGTACCGGACGGAGTAGATGCGCTCGTCGACACCCATCCCGGTTTCCGCACCGAGCTGGTCGAGGGTGGTGGCATCGAGCGTGTAGAGGTCATTTTCGCTCTCGGCGCCGTAGACCTGCGGGATGGTCGTCGCGATGCGAAGCGTTCCCTCGTGTTCGTCCATCGAGAACTGGTTGAGCGGTTCGCCCGCGACCGAGCCGGTGGCGTCGACCGACAGGTCACCGTCACCGACCCCGATGCGGACGATGCCAGTCTCCGTGAGTGTTCGCTGTTGCTCTTTCACGTAGTCTTCGAGTCCCATCGAGATGGTTTCGCTGGTGACGCGGCGCTCCGTTTCCGAGAGGCTCTCCATCCAGCCCTCGATAGCCCGCTGCATCTCTCGCTGTTTGGAGGTCGCCGAGATGTCGTAGGAATCGATCTCTCGAAGTCGTTCTTTAACGTCCGCCGGGACCCCCTCGGCGTCCTCGATGAGGTAGTCAGTCATCAGTTCGGCCCGATCAGTGTGCTCGGTGTAGGTCACGTACAGCGAATCTGCGCTCATGTACACGACCGTCGATCGGGCAGTGCCGACGAAACTCGTCGAATCGGTCACGTCGCCCTGGTCGGGATCGATCGAGTAGGCCGTAAAGGTCGCGTCGGCGTTGATCTGGACTGCGGGCCGCTGGATGTCCGTACACGCGATGTCAGTGGTCCCCATCGGTCGGATCGGGCAGGATTCATGCGCGCTCGTGCGCGTCACGACGTAGAGTTGCCCGTCGTTCATTCGGGCCGTCGAAATCGGACTGTTGAGTTCCTTGCTCCAGGTTTGCGTGGGATTTTCCGGGTCAGAAACGTCGTAGCCGATGACCTCGTTGCTTGCGAGGACGACGAGTGAATCACCACTGCGGACCATCTTCCCCGAGGCGTCGATTTCGGCCACGAGCTCCGGCGAGGCAGGATTCGCGGTATCGATGACGTGGGCCGAGCGATCGATGTCCGGAGCGGGGTCGTGCTCGATTTGCTCTCGCTGGATGCGGAACGGCACGTCACCCCCGGGCGCGTAGACGAAGTGCTGGCCGACCGTGGCGACCAGGTCCGGTTCGTCGATCCCTTGCTCCTGGACGTTGGTGCCACCGATCCGGTCGTCACTGCCGGTCGGAGCGGACCCATCGGTCGATTGCTCGGCCCTGTCAACCTGGTCCGCCCCCTGGCCGTTGCCAGCACCATCCCCGCCGCCGCTGGCAGACATTCGGGACACAGCATACGCGTCCCTGCCGCGCTGCACGTACTCCCGGTACTCGAGTGCACTCTCGAAGCTCCGCAGCCCGTCCTCGACGGCGGGTTCCCCGGGCTGGTCGGCCGCCACCGGCGAGTGCTGTCCCTGGCCGAGGACCGCGGTGACCGCCGCCCCGACCACGAGCCCGACGAAGAGGACCGAGACGACGACTTTCGTATTCGTTGCCATGGGGAGAGAATGAATAGCCGACACCTAAGTACAAACGAATGTTCAAAATCTGATTTCATCGATAGATGATGGTGGGTTCGATCCACCGCGCGGAATCCGGCGTTCCGAATCGGGTTCGATTGCCAGAAGCCTCGGACTCTCGCGACGGCATCGTGATCCGGTGGCACAACTGTTCCTGCGAGAACACGATCAGCGCATCGGAGCGGAAACCCCGAAACTACAATTCCGATAGAAATGGCGATATTCGTCCGTCATGACTCGCGAGGAAACGCTTTATTCGGTCTGGGACAATCAGTACCTATGCACACGTTTCGAGGCTATCCACGGTCCTCGGGCCCGCCGGGGGTCCGCAACTACGTCGCCGTAATTCCGACGTCGGTCGCGACGGCGGCAATCGCCGACGAAATCGCCGACCGAACGGGATCGAACGTCCGGTCGACACCCCATCAGATGGGCGCAGATCCGCCGGACGGCGCCAGAGAACAGATCGAACGCACGCTCGTGGGCGTGGGAACGAACCCCAACGTCGGAGCTGCCGTCGTCGTCGGTCTCGGCACCGAACGGATCGGAATCGACGACGTGGCCGACGAGATCGCAGCGGCCGACCGCGACGTCGAAACCATCTCGGTCCGGGAGGTTGGAGGGACGACGGCGGCGGTCGGAGCAGGCGTCGAGCGCGCGAGTACCCTCTGGGCAGCCATCGAGGACCTGCAACGGACGGAGTGTGACGCCAGCGAACTCCGTTTCGGCGTCGAATGTGGCGGCTCGGACGCGACCAGTGGGATCGCAGCCAACCCGGCCGTCGGCGCGGCCTGCGATCGCCTGGTCCGGGACGGCGGGACGGCGACGTTCTCCGAGACGCCGGAGTTCATCGGCGCCGAGCACATCCTCGCTGAGCGCTGTGTGGACGAGGACCTTCGCGAGCGCCTGCTACAGCGCGTCGACCTGCGGGAGTCCATGGCGGAGCTGATGGGCGTCGACCTCCGGGGGGCCCAGCCGAGCCCAGGGAACCAGGAGGGTGGGTTGACGACGATCGAGGAGAAGAGCCTGGGCGCGATTTCGAAGGGGGGCACGACGCCAATCCGTGGTCTCGTGGAGTACGCCGAGAAGCTGCCCGTCGGCGGTGGCCTCGTGTTGATGGATACGCCTGGCTACGACGTCGAGAGCGTCGTCGGCAAGGTCGCCGGCGGCGCCCAGGTGATCGCTTTCACGACTGGACGCGGGTCGACGACGGGGAACCCGCTGGCACCGGTGATCAAGGTGACGGGCAACCCGAAGACCGCGGAGCGGCTGGCGAACAACATGGACGTCGACGCGAGCACCGTCATCGACGGGGAATCACTGGACGCGGTCGGCGAGCGGATCTACGAGACGCTCCTGTCGGTCGCGAGCGGCGAGCGAACCGCCGCCGAGGTGCGCCGGCTGGAGGAGTTCGCGATCAACGAACTCCAGCCGAACGAACTGGCCGACATCCGGGAGGCAACATGAAGGGCGAAGTGCTGGGCGATCTGGGGCTGCACATGGCCGCGGCGGACAACGTGGTCACGGCAATCGAGGATCTTACGGCTGGCGACGAGATTCCCTACGACGGCCGTGTCGTGGAACTCCGCGAGGACGTGCCCTTTGGCCACAAGGTCGCACTGGTCGCGCTCAGCCCCGGCGACACCATCGTGAAGTACGGCGAGCCGATCGCCGCGGCGACCGACCACATCGAGGCCGGCGAGTGGGTTCACACCCACAACGCCGAGAGCAAGCGCGGTCGCGGCGATGTCGCGGCGACGGAGGAGGTGGCCTGATGTCTGCCCCGGAGAGAGTCAGCGGCAGGAGCGACGACGTGTCTGACCCGCTGGAGCGCACCTTCGACGCCTACCGGCGACCCGACGGCAGCGTCGGCATCAGGAACAACGTCCTCGTCACGCCGTCGGTGATCTGTTCGCATATCGTCGCCGAACGAATCGCCGACAGGTCGGACGGCGCGATTTCGACGCCACACGACCACGGCTGTGGCCAGATCGGCGCGGACCACGAACAGACCGAGCGGACGCTCTTACACCTCGCTCGCAACCCGAACGTTGCGGGGGCGACTGTCGTGGGACTGGGCTGTGAACACCTCCAGAGCGGGCCGTTTGCCGAGCGGATCGGGGAGAGTGGCGTCCCCGTCCGCGAGACGGCAATCCAGGATGCCGGCGGCTCGGACCCGTGCATCGAGGAAGGCATCGCAGCGACGCGGGAACTCATCGCCGAGGCCGAGTCGGCGGCGACGACCGACGCGACGCTTGGTGACCTGACGGTCGGGGTCGTCAGTTCCGATCTCAGGGCCTCGACGCGGGCGGTTGCCGACCCGCTCGTCGGCGAGACGGTCGACGCGCTGCTCGACGCCGGCGCGCGGGTCGCGGTCGCCGGCACGGAACGGCTGGCGCCCCACGCCGACAGCGCCGTCGAGCGTGCCGGGTCGGCCGAGACAGCGGATGGACTGCGGGACGCGACCGTGCGGACGGGCCAGCCGGGGAACGCCCGCGGCGTGGTCCGGCGCGCCGCCGACGTGCCGTTCGAGGAGGTCGTGGGCACCTGGGGCGAGGCGTCGGTCGCCGAGGTCGTGGGCTACGGCGAGCGGCCAACGGTCGATGAGGGGCTCGTCGTGGTCGAATCGCCCTCCCGATTCGAGGAGGCTGCGACCGCACTGGCCGCGGCCGGCGCGAGCCTGGTGATCCACGCCACGGCCGAGGGAGTCCCGACCGGACACCCGGTTGTCCCGGTACTGAAAGTGACTGGCGACGCAACGACAGCGGACGTTCTCGCCGAAGACATGGACGTGAACGCGCGGTCGGCAACGCCGACCGACCTGCTGTCGATGCTCAGCGAGGCCGCCGAGGGGGGCGCGACCGCGACGGAGCGCCACGGCCTGACGAAATTCGCGATCAATCGAATCGGCCCATCGCTGTAGCGCCGGTCAGCGACGACGGCGATGCGAGCGATTTTCTGATACGACGAGATCGATCGACCGGCGAAGCCTGAGAGTTTTGCCGTAACTCGTGGTTATAGATAGCTGCAGATATATGAGTGTCATACATGACTGATTCGCAGGGTTTCGGGACCCGCTGTGTCCACGCCGGCCAGGAGACGGCCGACCCGGCGACAGGGGCGCGGGCCCCACCCATCTACCAGACGACGTCGTACGTGTTCGAGGACGCCGACCGCGCGGCGGATCTGTACGCGCTCGAAGCCGACGGCAACGTCTACTCCAGGTTTGACAACCCGACGGTGAGTATGCTCGAACACCGGCTTGCCTCGCTCGAAAACGGGACCGCAGCGGTCGCGACCGGCTCCGGCATGGCCGCGCTGGACGCCGGCACCTCCATCCTCGCGAGCGCGGGCGACAACGTCGTGACGGCGGCCTCCATCTACGGCGGTACTCACTCGTATTTCACGAAGATGCTCAATCGCCGCGGCGTCGAAACTCGGTTCGTCGACACGCTGGATCCCGACGCCTACGCGGAAGCCATCGACGAGAACACCGCGTACGTCCACTGTGAGTCCATCGGCAACCCCTCGCTCGTCGTGCCACCCTTCGAGGACATCGCCGCGGTGGCCCACGACGCCGGCGTCCCCTTCTTCGTCGACAACACCTTCGGCACGCCGTATCTCTGCAATCCGCTCGACCACGGCGTCGATCTCATCTGGGAGTCGACGACGAAGTGGATCCACGGCTCCGGGACGACCGTCGGCGGCGTCATCGTCGACGGTGGCTCGTTCCCCTGGACGGAGTATCCGGAGAAGTTCCCGGAACTGGGCGCGCCAAACTCCGCGTTCGACGGGGTTACCTTCGCCGAGACGTTCGGCGACCGCGCCTTTGCCCACGCCGCTCGCCAGCGGTCGGTGCGCTCTCTGGGTGACGGCCAGAAGCCCTTCGACGCGTGGGCGACCTTGCAGGGCACGGAGACGCTGAAACTCCGCATGGAACAGCACTGTACGAACGCCGCGACACTCGCCGAATTCCTCGACGAGCATCCGCGTGTGTCCTGGGTCACCTACCCGGGTCTCGAGGACCACGAGACCCACGACCTCGCGACGCAGTATCTCGACGGTGGCTACGGCGGCATGGTGACGTTCGGCCTCGAGGGTGGCTTCGACGCCGGTCGGGCCCTCTGCGAGGAGACGAAACTCGCCCAGTTCCTCGCGAACATCGGCGACGCGAAGACGCTGGTCATCCACCCGGCGTCGACGACCCACGCACAGTTGACCGAAGAACAGCAACGCGAGAGTGGCGTCACACCGGATCTCGTCCGCTGTTCGGTCGGTATCGAAGACACCGAGGACGTGATCGCCGACTTCGAACAGGCGATCGAACGGGTGAGCTAAGATGGCGGGATCGATCGACCGACGGAGGGTGTGCTGATGGAGGTCGACCACGGCACCGTCTCGCTGGGCGAGTGGACCTTCGAGTGTGGGGAGTCCATTCCCGACCTCGAAATTGAGTACGAAGCCTACGGCGAGTTCGACGGCGACAACTGCGTGCTCGTCTGTCACGCTCTGACCGGCTCGGCCCACGTCGCTGGCGCTCACCGCGACGACACCGGCGGGCAGGCCCGCGCCTGGTGGGACGACATCGTCGGCCCGGGGAAGGCCATCGACACTAGCGATTACTACGTCGTGTGTGCGAACGTCCCTGGCTCGTGTTACGGCTCGACGGGCCCGTCATCGATCAATCCGGAGACGGGCGAGCCCTACGGACCGAACTTCCCACCGGTCACCGTCGAGGACTGGACGGAAGCCCAGCGCGCCTTGCTGGACGAACTCGGGGTGCCACACCTCCACGCGGTCGTCGGGGGCAGCGTCGGCGGCATGAACGTCCTGGAGTGGGGCAAGCGCCACCCGGACCACGTCGAGAAGCTCATTCCCATCGCCGCGGCCGCGCGCCTCGACCCCCAGTGTCTGGCCCTCGATGCGATCGCTCGGCGTGCGATCACGACGGATCCGCACTGGAACGGCGGGGAGTACTACGGCGAGGACCAGCCCTCGCCGGACGACGGGCTCGCGCTGGCCCGCCAGCTGGGCCACGTCATGTACCTATCGAAGGCCTCGATGGAGCAAAAGTTCGGCCGACGCGCCGCCGGCCGCGACGCCGCCCGGAGCTTCCCGGCCGACCGCGCGGCGAACTTCTTCCCCTACCGTGACGTCGAGTCCTACCTCGATTACCAGGCGGAAAAGTTCGTGAAGCGCTACGACGCCAACAGCTACCTCTACCTGACCCGGGCGATGGACGATTACGACCTCTCGGCAGGCTTCGACGACGACGCCGACGCGCTGGCGGCCTTCGACGGCGAGGTACTCCTGCTTTCCTTTACCGCCGACTGGCACTTCACGACCCAGCAATCCGAAGCGGTTGCCGACGCACTCCGATCGGTCGACGTCGACACCGCCCACCACGTGGTGGACTCGGACCACGGTCACGACGCCTTCCTGGTCGAACCGGACAACGTCGGCCCGCCGCTGGCGGACTTCCTCGAAGCCGGCGTCGAGGGCAAGGCCGTCTCCGACACCGTGGTCGAGGACGCCGAAGAAACCTCCTTCGCACCCGTCCACACAAGTTTGTTCTCGTAGATAGTTTTCTGATCCCGCTTAAAAATTATTTTGATATCTTTTAGTTATCAAATCGATACTATAGTGGCCTGGTTGGCTTTTCATCATGCGGCAGGCGCGCGCTCGCGATGCGACCGGAGCGACAGCGGAGGTCGCAGAGCATTCGTCGCGCGAGGGATGAGCGCCGAGCGAAGCGACGGCGCGAATCGGTTGGGGAGGGTGTGGCTGTTGCGGTCCTGGGTGGAATGAAAGGGGCAGGGCCCTTGGGGAAGGCGCGGACCGGTGAGCACCGCAGCCGAGCAACGCGAGGCGAGGAGCAAGCCGGCCGCACCGACCCGAGCGGCCTGGGGCTTTCAAGGTCTCAGTCTATCCCAGCGTAGCGAGATCCACATACCGAACTTCGTCTAGAGGTGCTGGAAGAATTCGAGCGTGTAGCCGTCCGGATCGGCGACGAAGGTGACGTAGGCGCCAGCTTCGGGGATTTCCGTGGGTGCCATCACTTCGCTGCCACCGGCCTCGATCGCGGTCTCGAAGACCGCGTCAACGTCGTCGACGGAGAAGGCGATGTGGTTGACGTCAGCCCGGTTCGGTGCGATCGGCGTCGTTCGGTCCGGATCGTAGCGAAGCTGGATTTCGCCGCGGCCGTCCGGATGGCCGACGTAGTAGTTTTCTTCGCCATTCAGCGTGAACGAATGCGTGTGCTCGAAGCCGAGGGCCTCGTAGAACTCGGCGGCACGATCGAGGTCCGAAACGCAGAGACAGGGATGTTCGAGATCCATACCAGTGGTTCAGACGGGGTCCCAATGATGGTATCGACTCCAAGCGATCGGGAGGGTAACGCCGCAGCAAGGCAGGCAGAGCGACTCATTCGTCCGGATACGGAACCTGAATCTCCTGGCCGTCCCTCGCGACGAAGGCCGCAGAGGGCACGTCCGCGAGGACGTCGCTCGCCTCCTCGCCGATGATCGCTGGATTGCCCGCATAGCGCGTCGAGAGGTGAGTGAGCGCGAGTTGCTTCGCGCCGGCCTCCCGCGCTACGGTGGCGGCCTCCCGGGCCGTGGAGTGGCCAGTGGCCTGGGCACGCTCGGCCCGATCCTCGGCGAACGTCGCGTCGTGGATCAATAGATCGGCGTCCTCGCTGGCGGAAATGACGGCGTCCGTCGGTCGCGTATCGCCAGTGTAGACGACGGTGCGGCCCGGTCGCGCCGGACCGACGACCTGTTCGGGCTCGATCACGCGCCCGTCGTCGAGTTCGACTGGCTGGCCCTCGTGAAGCCGTGAGTACGCCGGCCCCGGTGGGACGCCCAGTTCCTCCTCGGCCTTCTCACGGTCGAAGCGTCCTTTTCGGTCGTCCTCGACGATCGTGTAGCCAACTGCCGCACACCGGTGATCGGTCGCCACCGCTCGGACCTCGTACGCCGACCGTTCCAGGACGACGTCGCCGGCCGAGACCTGGTCGATGCAAACCGGATACGCCGGTGGATCACCGAGGACCTCGACGAGCCGTTTGATCTGGGATCGCGTGCCAATGGGGGCGTGGATGGTGACCGGTTGCTCGCGGTCGTTGAAATCCCACGTTTCGAGCAAGCCCGGCAGGCCCAGGACGTGATCGCCGTGGGTGTGCGTGATGAAAATGTGTTCGAGGGAAAAGCCAGTGCCATAGTGCATCATCTGGCGCTGGGTGCCCTCGCCACAGTCGAACAGCATATCGTCGCCCTCGCGATTGACGAAGACGGCACTCGGGTTCCGCTGGGTCGTGGGCACCGCCCCGCTCGTCCCGAGAAACGTCACGCGCATATCTCGCGATTCGGCGGGCGAACGGTAAACGGGTTCCGACTGGGCGTGAACGAACGCGTGAGAGAGCCACCTCGCGCAATGGACGCTGTCAGTGTGAGCGCAACGCGTGACAACTACAGGGCCGGGCAACCAGATGGTGCAATATATTGAAACGAGAAACAGTTAGGCCCACCCCGCACGTCTGAGCATTCGATGGCGCCGTCAGAGCAGGGTGAACGGATCACGGCCCCGCTCACAGCGCCGGCGCGACTGGGGAAAGGCAGTGCCTCCGAACGCTCCATAGACGAGCTTTTCGCCGACTTCCTCGAGGCTGCCGAAGCCGACGAGTAGCGTTGTCACTCGTCGGCGTCAGATGAATGAAAACAGAGCGTCTGTGGTCCAGCTACTCGAGCTGGTCGAGCCAGTCCTGGACGCGGGACTCGCTGGCGCCGGTAATCTCCGCGAGGTCAGCAGCCGAGTGTTCGGCCAGGTCCTCGACCGTCTCGATGCTCTCGGCTCGCAGGCGCTCGGCGTAGGTCGGGCCGATGCCCGAGACGGTTTCGACGTCTGCAGGACCTGCTCGTGCATTTCGTTCCTTGAACCACTCGCTGACCTGTGGCCAGACGTTCTCGTGGGAACTGGAGGAGACCGACAGGCCGATGTGTCCCGTCGAGTAGTGGATGGAATCGACGTCGTCGGAGCCGACCACGTCGTTGAACGGGAGGGAGGCGTCAGCGGGAATCAGGTGGTCGTACTCGCCAGTGATCTGGAGGATCGGCATGTCGATCTTTTCGAGATCGATTCGTTTGCCGTCGATCTCCAAGCGATTCTCGTAGAGATCGTTGTTCTGGTAGATCTTTTCGAGGAACTCCTCGTAGGCCGCGCCGGCGACGTCGACGCCGTCGGAGAGCCACTCCTCCATGCGGCCGAAGTTCTCGACGAAGTCCTCGTTCTCGATGTTGTCGAACAGGCGAACGTACTTCGTGACGTAGTTGTCCACCGGATCCATCAGCGCGAAGCCAGTGTCGAGCATCTCGGCGGGGACGTTGCCGAACGTCTCGGTCACGTCTTCCGGGTCGTAGTACTCGTCGGAGCCCCACTCTTCGAGGACGCCACCGGTGTTGGCAAAGCAGAGGCCGGCGGCCATCAGCGCGAGCGCGTTGATCTTCTCGGGATGGAGTGCGGCGTACATCGAGGACATGGTCCCGCCCATGCAGTAGCCAAGCACGTTGATCGCGTCCTGGTCGGAGCGGTCCCGGACCACGTCGACGCAGTTGTCGATGTAGCGATCGACGTAGTCGTTCAGCGTGAGGTGCTGGTCGAGCCGCGAGGGCTCGTGCCAGTCGATCAGGTAGACGTCGTGGCCGGCCTCCAGCAGGCGACGGACGACGGATCGATCCGGCTGCAGGTCGAGGATGTACGGCCGATTGATCAGCGCGTACACGATGAGGATCGGAACGTCCTCACGATCCTCCGCTGCCACCTCGATGCCGGCCGCTTCCGGATCGTAGTGGTACAGCTCGAGTTTGTTCTCCCGATAGACGACGTCTTTCGGGGTCTGTCCGACCTCGACGTCCTGGATGGTCTCCAGGCGGTCGGGTGCGACCGCACCGCTGTCGGTGGCCTCGGTCATCGCCTCGACCGCGCGGCGCTGGAAATCCAGCGAGGCGGCGATCGGGTTGAAGGGTTCGTTCGGGACGGATTCTTCCTGTGCCATTGCTGTGTCCTCTGATTACTCCTCGAGCGCGTCGAGGACGCGATCGAGTTTCTGTTCGATGCTGTGCTGACGCCGTTCGAGTTCGACGAGACGCTCGCCGACCTCGTCCATGTCGTCACGCGTTGGGAAACCCAGCTGTGCGATGGTCTCCTGGCCGATTTCGTCGGCGTCCTGGCGCATCTCCATCATCGTCTCGACGAGCTGGCCGTTCGCCGCGGCAAAGGCCGAGGTGCCCATCACCTGCTTGAACGCCTCGTTCGCCGACTGGAGCCAGATGTCGCGGAACTCCGTGGGATCGACCTCTTCGCCAGCGGCGGCGTCGGTCGAACGCTCGAACATCCGCTCGGCCGCGTTCATCCACTCTTCGTAGGCCGCGTTGTAGCCCTGGAAACTTTCCGAGAGTTCGTCGTCGTCCGGAATGGACTCGTCGACGGCGTCGGCCCACGATTCGGCGAAGGCAGCCTGCGCCTTCATGTTTTGCTCGACCGAATCGGCGACCGCATCGTTCATCTGCTCGACCATCTCGGTCCACTCCTCCTGGATTTGGTTCGTATCACTCATATGGTATCCTTGCGCTGGGCGCGTAGTAAAAAACGGGGTCGATCAGGCGTCGATGGCCTGGGCGGCCTCTTCCTGGACTTCGCGGACTTGCTCCTGAACCTCTTCGACCTGGCTCTGGAGTTCCTGGACGCCCTCGCCCATCTCGTCGGCGATCTCGACGGACTGGGATTCGAGTTGCTCGTGGGCCTCGACGAGGAGGGTGACCTGCTCGTCCAGGGCGGCAACGTAATCCTCGGTCATCTCGTCGTAGGCGTCACTGCCCTCTTCGATCTCTGCGGCGACGGCCTCGAAGGCCTCCGCGTGGTTTTCGAGCAGGTAGTCGTACTGCTCGTCGACCGTGGCGCGGATCTCCTCGACGGTGCCGGCGACGCCAGGCATCGTGGACTCGATGGCGTCGAGGGAGCCGTGGACCAGGTTCTGGGACAGCTCAACCGTCCGCTGCTGGGCGGACTGCTGGGCGTCCAGGCTGTCGACGAAGGCGGCGTTCAGGTTCTGCTGGAACTGAACGCCCTGGTGGAGGGCTTTCTGGGACTGCTCGATCGTCTGTCGCTGCATCTCGAACGCTGCCGTGATTGGGGTGCTGTATTGGACCATGATATTACTCTCTGTTTCGCTTGACCGGGAGGACGACGGTCTGGACGATGTCGCCCTCTTCGATGTCCAGGGCTTCACGTTCGGCGTCAGGGATACTGACCCGACCCCCGCTCTGCACGCGGGTCTTGAACGTCGCCATCTGGCTCATCGCGCCGAGCTGGTTCATGTCCAGCCCGGACGCGCCGTTCGCGCCGAGCATCTGGTTCATGAACTGCTGCTGTTGCTCGACTGCCTGCTCGCTCATCTCCTGCATGCCCTTGAACATCGTGGGCGGCCATGCCGGGCCGCTGTCCTCGTCGGTCATCAGTCATACGTATCTATACCCTCTGAGACCATAAGTATTGCGTTGAATACCATCCGTTACCATCTGCTACCATTCGATGGTGAGACCGGTAATCGGCCCCGAACCGGCGGGCGGCAGGGTGGTGGTGTCCTGAAACGCCCGAAATCGGCCATCTCAGGGCCGTATAATCGCCATACCGCACTTGAAACACCACTACGCTTAATTAGCGGGAGTGCTTTGGGGCCACCATCGATGAGTTCTGACACGCACGGGAACGCCCTGCTCGACACGTGGACGGAGACGTCCTCGCACGTACTCGACGGCGTCGTCGCAGCGAATCGGGCCGCCTTTGCCGCCTTCGGCGTCCAACCATCGGAGGACACGGGGGCATCCGCCGCCGAACGGATCGAAGCCGACGAGGACCTCCCCGAGTGGCACGTCGAACTCGGCCACGAGGGCCGGGACACGCTGGGCGTCGGCGACCGCGTCGAATTCACCAAACGCCTGACGGACGACGACGTTCGCCAGTTCGCCGCCGCAAGCGGCGACACGAACCCGCTCCACCTCGACGACGAGTTCGCGTCCAAAACCCGGTTCAAGGGCCGCATCGCCCACGGCACGCTCGTCGGCGGTCTCATCAGCGCCGCACTCGCACGACTCCCGGGCCTGACCATCTACCTCTCCCAGGATCTGGAGTTTCACAACCCCGTCCGGATCGGCGACCGCGTCACCGCGGAGGTCGAAATCGTCGAGGATCTGGGCCAGGAGCAGTACCGCCTGACGACCCGCGTCGTCGACGAAGGCGAGGTCATCATCGACGGCGAAGCCGTCGTCCTGATCGACGACCTGCCAGACGACGACTGAGAACGCTCGTTGTCCGTCGTTTCGCACTGCTTTGACCGCAGCGAATCCGAGTGCTGACCTCCCCAGTTAGCCCTCGCTGAGGAAGGCACCGATCGCGTCGAAAACGGCAGTCGAATCCTCCCGCGGTGGCCAGTGACCGACGCCAGGCAATCGCAGGAGATCACCTGCCGGCAGGCTGTCGCTCGCGTCTATCGACCACGAGAGGGGGAGCAGTGGGTCCTCCTCGCCGTGAATCAACAGCGTCGGTACGGAGAGGTCGGCCAGCTCGCTCGAAAAATCCGTTCGCAGCCCGTCGTGACGGAACTCGTGGCGCTGCCAGCGACGCATCGCCCGGATGGCATTCGAATCGACCGACTGGAGTACATCCGTGATGAGTTGCTCCGGGACGCCGTTGCCAACCAGCGGTGAGATCGCACTTCGGACGCCCGCGCGCGAGGACAGGGAGTTCGCGAGAAAGCCACCGGCGAAGGGCAGCCGGACGGCCATTCCGGCGGCGGACCGCCAGGGTGCGTCCGCGCCCAGCCCGTAGCTATCGACCAGCACGAGTTGGTCTGGGTCGCCACCGTTCAGCGCGTGGCCCAGCACGACGGCCCCGCCCATCGAGAGGCCGGCGAGGGCGGCCCCCTCCAGATCCAGTGCCGCGAGGAAGGAACTGAACGCGTCGACGTAGTCGGCGGTCGTCCGAACAGCGCGCGTATCGTCACTCTCGCCGTGGTTCGGCAAATCCAGCGTGTAGACCGTGTGCTGGTCGGCCAGCGCCGCGGGGGCGTCCCGCCAGCCGACCCGCGCTGCGTCCAGGCCGATCCCGTGGACACAGACCAGCGGTGGGCCCGCGCCAGCGACGCGATAGCCGAGTTCGATGGCGTCGCCGCCAACCTCGATGGAGACCCGTTCCCGTCCCACCGCCGGCGTCGACATTGGCACCTCTCAGGTGTCAGTCGGCAAGTGCCTTCGGAAAGCCGGCGTGGCTCGGGCGCGGCCAGCACAGGGCCAGCCGGCGTACCGTTTATCTGGCGGCAGGCCCTCGGGTGGCGTATGGACGTCCGGGACGCGGTCGAGGCGGACGCAGAACGCCTGGGGGAACTGGCGGAGACCCCGGAAGACGTGATGCGGAATCTCGTCCACGATCGGACGGTTCGCGTCGCCACCGTGGCGGCCGACGACGCGGAGACCATCGCCGGGTTCGTCAGTTTCGACGCCCGGGAAGGGACGGTCCACGTCACGCAGCTGGCGGGCGATGGCGAGGCCTGCACGCGATTACTGGACGAACCGGTCGGCTTTGCCGAGCGAGAAGGGATGGCCGTGGAATTGCTCGTCCCCGACGGCCGGGACGAGATTCGGACGGCGGCCGAAGCGGCGGAATTTCAGGAACGTGGGAGTGGCCCCCGGTTCGACGGGACCCCGACGACGCGATACCGGCTGGAGCCAGGCAAAGCGCGACAGTAGCCGCCCCTCGCGTCGCTTGGGGCCGCTGTCACATGAAGTCCGCAATCCCGGATTGCTTGTTCGTATCGTCCTCGAAGATACGCTCGATCGATCGCTGGAGAATCTCCAGGCGCTGTTTCGTGTACTCGCGGCAGCCGAACTCCTCGGCGACTTCCATGGCGGTGTCCATGTACTTCGTCACCGAGCCCTCGTGGACGGTCAGGTGGACGTCGCCGCCACACTCCCGGCACTCCCGCGAGAGGGGCATGCGACGATACTTCTCCCCACAGCCCAGACAGCGCGTCTCCTGGCGGGAGAACGCCCGGAGGTTGCCGATGAGATCCGGCAGGAAGTGAAACTCGATGATGCGCTCGGCGACGTCGGTCTCGTCAACCGCCCGGAGCTTTCTGGACAGTTCGAGTTGCGCGTCCATCTTGTCCGTCATCGAGCCCAGCGTCTTGTACGCCGACAGGGCCGGACCCGCGGCGATGTTCGTCGTGTCGTGGGTGTGATCGAAGCCCGCGTACTCCCGATCCGTGCCCAGCGTATCCTCGGCGATGGTCATCATGGATTCGACCGCGCCGGGATCGGCCATCTCGCGAGTCGCCTCGTAGAACTCGCGTGGATACTCCCGCATGATGTCCATGTTGTGGGCCTCGTCGTCGATCTCCGTCGGGTCGATGCGCGAAGACATGACGAGGGGGGCGTCCATCTTCCCGCCGCGTTTGTCAGGTAGAAATGATTTGCTGAAATTTAATAAACCGTCCATCAGGAGCATCACACAATCTTCGTCACCGTCGCACTGACCGACGTACAGATCGTTCGCGACGAGCGTATGGGTGTCGTCGACGGTAAGGCAGTACGTCGCCGTCGCGTCGGATTCGACGATCCGCGTTTCGGTGACCTCGTCGAGCCATATGTCACCACCGTCACCGTGCAGTCGCTGGGTCCTCACGTCGATATCGTCGATCGCCGCATCCAGTGTCGCTGCCTTGCGCTCGAGGTGGAAACCAATACGCTCGGCGAAACGGACGGCGTTCTCCGAGGTTATCTTGAGAACCCAGCTCTCGAAAGCGGGGGCCGCTCCATCGTAGAACTCTGCGACAGCACCGGTTTCCGGGGTTCGTGTTTCCTGGTAGGCTTTGCTCGCGATACCAAACCGCTTGAGCAACCCGACTACGTCATCCTTCAGTTCGTCACTGATGGTGTGCGCTCGAATCTCGATGCGATCTGTCGACGCCGAGCCATCGCCACTGAAGTAGGCGGCCAGGAACGCGCGAACGCACTCGTCCGGTGAGGCGGTGATCAGGGAGGGGACTGACTTGTCCCCAGCAGCGGATCCCGCCTCGAGGACGTCAGCGAAGAGTGCTGCCACCAACCGGCTCGACATCGTGACTTTCCACTCGTTCTCCTCGAAGGCATCGATACCGAGCTTCTCGTCGGCGACAGTGATAACCAGATCGCGAGCGGCGCTGTCCGGAATACAAATCGTGGTTTGGTAGAAGGACCCATCCTCCCGTCGCGTGAATCCTTCTGCCGCGTAGTATCCGAGGACAGCAGCCACGTTCTCGTCGATCTGTAGGTAACGGTCGACCGTCGCCGTATCACGTTTTATTCCCAGTGTGATATCGGCCGGGAGCGTCCGAACGAGCCACTCGGCCGAGTAGAATTCGAGGAGGAGATCGAGTGGAACGCTATCCCGGTTCACGTAGTTGTAAATGGTCGAGTCGCTGACGCCGAGCGCGTCGGCGACCGGTTTGAGATACTGATCGGAATCGGTCGCGCCGTCCAGCAGAGATTTGATCCGATCCGTTCCCAGACCCCTGATTACCAGCGCGTCGTTGGGGACCGATCCGATGTTGATGAACCGATCGAGCAGATCGATCGTCTGAGGAGATCCGTCGATGTCGATGCGTTTGGGCGCCGGAATTGGGTCGCCTGTAGTCAGTTCGCTCGCAGGAATGCGTTCGCTCCCGCCATTCCACCGGACCATCTCGTGATCGGGCGTGACTGTGAGGGAACGACCGGATTTCGTCGTTATCTCGATGAGGTGGTCCGGTGGGTCATGTTTCGAGATAGCGGTCACCGTTTTCGTCGTCGGATCGCCGTCCGTTGTCATCGAGGGGACGGTTACCTCACCGGCCAACTCCTGGAATCTGGTACCGAAGTCGTCGGTTTCTGGATCCTCTAGGCGGGACTCGACGAGTGTTTCGACGTCGCCATAGTGCCAGTCGCCTCCTTCGTCCTGATACCAGAGCTTCGTGTCTGGATGGAAGCAATTCCGGCGTTTCGCGGCGTGAAAGTACGGATGCGCGTATCCTACCGCTGCTGTCGTAAATCCGATAACTCTGCCAACTGTCGCCGCACTGGTGTGTGGCGCCATGCCGAAGACCAGTTCCCCAACCAGGTCGTCGCGGTCGTCCAGGTCGTAGTACGGTTCCAGCCCGTAGTACTGCTCCAGGAGGTCGTCGACGAACGCCGCCGTCTGGAGCATGTGTTCGGCGGCGCCGTCCGAGAGGACGACGTCCTGGACGTTCAGGGAGACGAGCTGGTCGGCGTGACGCAGTGGTTCGCCGTCGATGTCCCGCTCGTACCCCAGTTCCCGGAGCTGGTCGACGGTGACGTCGAGTTCGGCTGGCCGGACGGCGGTGACCGGCAGGTCGGTCATGTCGTACCTGACGGTGCCGTCCTTGAACGCTGAGACGCCGTGTTTCGCGCGGAGGATTCCCTTCTCCATCGGTTCAGGAACCTTCGTCGCCGAAGTGAGCCCTTTGACGCCTTTCAGCATCTCGAAGGCCACCTCGCGCTCGCCGACGCTGTCCAGGGCCTCGCGATACAGTTCGTTGACGTCGAGCGTGACGTAATCGGTCGGATAGGCGCGGGTCTCACAGCGCGGGCATTCGGCGTCGCCGTTCTCGTCCGGCTCGACGTCGCTGTCACAGTCTGGGCAGGTGAAGATCGTCTCCGTGACGGCGTTACACTCCGGGCATCGCGCACGGAACGTGTCGGCCACACAGTCCGGACACCGGCGATTTGCCACTTCGACCTCGACGAGGCCCTGCTGGTCGTTCATTTCCTCCGCGTGGGAGGCAGCTTTCGCTACCGATCGCTGGTCGCCGCCGCCCTCGCCGATCGGAAAGAGCGTGTGGACCGCCGGCGAGAGCTCCCGACTTTCGGATTTTTCGGGGCGACCCATTCGGTTGCCGATGCGGGTTGGCGCTCGCTCTCGCACCGTTACCGGCGCGATTTCGTTGACCAGTTCGATAGCGTTCTCGCCGTCGTCGTACGAACGGGCTCGTTCCGAGACGGCCGAGAGTTCCCAACTTCGCTCGAAGGCAGCGTCGCCGGCTTCGAACCCGAGTGTGCGAACCAGTGGTTCCCAGTCGGGCACGACGAGCCGGTCGTCTTCCTGCGTGTGTTCGACGAGGAGACTTTCCAGGGCCCGGCGAACCGGTTCCGATTGCGAGAGGATCAGGTCGCCCGTCGCGGCGTCCTGGCTGGATCGATCGGCGCTCTCAGTCGACACCGCACCGTCGGTCTGGGCGAGCGTGCCATTCGCGATCGCGTCGGTCAAGTCGTCCACCGCGTCGACCGTGAGGTCGTGCCAGAGGTAGGTGTAGGCCGGATGGAGCGGTGCGTCGTACGCCGTCGCCCACTCGAACGCTTGCTCGACGGTCGGATTGGCGAGGTCGATGTGGGGGTCGTCCGCGAGCGCTTGGACGTCGCAGTCCGTCGCTTCGAGATCCTGTCGCCACCACTCGAACGTGTACGACGCGGGGGCGAGCGGGTGATTGTTCTCGACGAACTCGCCGTAGTTGACGAGGTACTCCCCACAGTCCAGTACTTTCTCCACACCGTTGCGGATTTCCAGCGCGTCCTCGGGGTCGTCGATGCGCCGCACGTCGCCGTTGGCGAGTCGCACCGTCGGCCCCTCGATGGTGTCGACCGGCACGACGCCGGCGGCCTTGCCCGGTCGCTCCGTCTTGATCTGGGTGCCCGTCGCGAGGAAGTCGTCGACGAGGTGCATCGCCGCGGGATGGATGGCCGCGGTCGCGAAGCCGTGGTTGCGCGCCCGACCGTATCGCAGGCGGAAGCCGCCGGCGGTCGAGGGGTGTGAAAGGACAGGCCGGCCGGCGATGAGGTCACGAAGGTACTTCCAGGACTCCTCGACGCGGGGCGGGCCGTCGGCCCCCGCAGCGGCAGCCGACTCCGCATCCGCCTGCTCGGCGGTCGCCTCAGCGTCCGGTTCTGTGGTCCCGTCGCCGTCTTCGGCCCCCTCCTCGGCCGTCTCGCTGTCGTCCTTGCCGATCGTTCCATCGATGAGGTCCTGCAGCCACGGCCAGTCGATTTCGTCGAGTTCGCGCGTGTAGCGCTGGATCTTCGGGGCCTTGAGCGCGATGCCCTCCGCAGCGACGAGACACATCCCCCCGCGCGCCGAGTTCGTGTCCACGCGGTCGAGGTCACGGAAGCCCGACACTTCCTCGTCGCCGGTGGCCTCGCCGTCGAGCATGATCGGCATGTGCTCGGCGATGAACGTGCTCTCTTTTTCCTTCGGCGTGTACTGGAGGCCGGTCTCCTTGTCGTACAGTTCGATCTCCTCGGCGTAGCGGTTGACCTCCTCGGGTCGAGCCTTGTACTCGTCGATGTCCAGCAACGCTCGTGCGTAGTCCGCGACGAGGACGGAGAGTGCCTGGGCCGTCCCACCCGCGGAGCGGATCGGGCCGGCGTAGTAGACGTTGACGAACTCCGTCCCGTCGTCGTTGGTGAGGATCTCGGCACGGTCGATCCCCTCGATCGGTGCCGCAACCACGCCTTCGGTCAGCAGGGCGACGGCCGTCCGGACCGCACCCTCGATTTTCCCCGCTCGTGTGTCGAAGTCGCCGACGGTTCCCTCGACGAAGTCTGTGACGAGTTCGAGGGCGGCCTCCTCGCGGGACATCTCCCCTTCGAGTTCGCGGACGCGCTCGGCGACACCGTCGATCCCGAGGATGTTCTCGACCCGGTCGGCCATGTCGCGCGCGACGGGAATCTCGACGTCCGTCGTGGGGTCTCCGCCGCGCTCGCGAGCGCGACGCGCGACGTCCATCGCGCTGTCGAGTTCCGCTTCCAGCGTCGCGAAGTACCGTTCGTCCTCAGGTCGCATCGAGACTCCAGAGGTCCAGATCGGTGACCGCATCGTGTTCCCGCACCAGCGGTTCCTCGAACGCGCGCACCCACGCCTCGCCTGCAAAGACCGTGCCAGCGTCGAGGTGGCCCGCGATGGCCGTCCCGTCCGGCCGCGAGAGGACGGCGTGGGTGTGTGCGAACGGTTCTCCCTCCAGCGTGGCAATGTTGCCCACGCAGCTGGCGACTTCGAACGGTTCGTCGAACTCGACGGCGTCGTACTCCTGGCGGTCCTGATCGTAGAAGAAGATCGTCGCGTCCTGGACGGCGCCGAGGGCGACGAAGAAGGCCGCATCGAGGGTCTCCTCGGTCGCCAGCGTCTCCAGTTCACCGCGCCAGTCGGCCCCGTGGGACAGTCCACAGACGAACTCGCGCGTCGGCTCGACCTCCCGGTATTCCATATCGAAACCCCAGGAGCGGTCGGGCCAAAAGCGTTGTCTTGCCCCCGAGCCTCGCCCGTCGCCCGGCACGGAATCGTGGTGAGGTGCCGGTTACCGGACGATTTTATTGCTTGCAGTCGTTGTCGACCATATGGCGACGGACCCCTCACCCGAGCGCTTTCGCGAACTCATGCTGGACGAAGAGCCAGCGCTCTCGGAAGTGCTTGCCTGTGTCTTCGACGTCCAGGACCACGAGGTCCGCACGTACTACTCGCTGCTGGACAATCCGGCCAGTACGGTCGAGGAACTGGCCGAAATCCTCGATCGGGATCGGTCGAACGTGAACCGATCGCTCTCCACACTGCGGGAGAAGGGGCTCGCACACCGCGAGCGGCGACTCCTCGACGGCGGCGGGCACGTCTACGAATACCAGCCGACGCCGCGCGAGGACGCGAGAGAACTCATGCACGAGACCCTCGACGAGTGGGCAGCCTACGTCCACGACCGTATCGACGAGTTCGGCACGTAGGAGCGTGCGTCCGCGGGTCGCGACGCTGTGATTTCGCGCAGGGTGGATCGCGAGTGTACTCGCGATCATCCGGCCCGTTCGGTTGCTGTCCCACAATACATAACTGCCATCCCGTGAATTGTGGGTCGTGATCGCGTCGCTTGCGGATTTGCTCCGGCTTCTCGCGATCCCGATTCTGGGGTGGGCCGCCTATCGTGACGTGTTGACGCGGCGCGTCCCGAACGAAACCTGGTGGCCGCTGGCGGCCATCGCCGTCCTCGCATTACTTTTGGACGGCGGGACGGCGCTGGACACTGGCAATTCGGCGTACTTCATCCGCGTCGCGATCAGTCTGGGCTTTCTCGTCCCCCTCGCCTACGGCTTCTGGTGGATGGGTGGCTTTGGCGGCGCCGACGCGAAGGCGTTCATGGTGCTGGCCGCGCTCTTTCCCGTCTATCCGCGACTCTACCTCGATGGGGTAATCCTGCCCCTCGAACCCTCACAGCTCGGCGTGTTCTCGATCACGATTCTCTCGAACACCGTCGTCGTCGGGCTGGCGTATCCACTGGTCGTTGCGCTGGGCAACGCCGTCCGTGGCCACTTCGGCCCACCGATGGTGCTCGGGCGGCCGATTCGCTGGGACGAGACGACGACCGAGTACGGGCGGCTCCTGGAGAGCAACGAGGGCTTCACGCGTCGCGGCCTGGACCTCGACGCCCTGCGAATGTACCTCCAGTGGCGCGACGTGACACTGGAAGAACTGCGTGCCGACCCCGACCGTTACCGAGATCCAGCGAGCCTGCCGGACACGACGGCTGACCCGGGAGACGGGTCGATCGCGACCGACGGCGGCGAGCGCGGCGCAGACACGGGCGAGGACGTCGCAACGGCCGGGGAGGGCGGCCGGTCACCGCCGACGGAACGCACCCAGGACGAAGCGAACGAGGGTGACCACGGCGACGACGGCGAGGCGGATCCGTCGGACCCGTGGGGCGCGGCGGCCTTCCTCCACGACATCGACCACTCGGCGTACGGAACGAGCGCCGAGCAGCTTCGAGGCGGTCTCGACCTCCTCGTCGACCGGGACGTCGTCTGGCTCTCACCGGGGATTCCGTTCATCGTCCCGACCTTCTTCGGCCTCCTGCTCGCGCTGACCTACGGTGACGTCCTGTTCGTGCTGTTGCGAAGCCTGGGACTGGCGTGAACCGAGGGCGTGGGGAGAGTGGACCGCAACGTCGCCGAAATCACCAAGGCGATGAGCGCAGTGGCATCGACCATGACCAGCTATCTCATCGCCACGGCGTCGGTCCACGTCACCGCGGCAGCCGCAGACTATCTCCAGGATCGCCTCGATCCGGGCAGCGACGACATCGTCGTCGTTGGCGTCACCGAACCGGGCGATGACGAGCGTGACGCCGGTGACGCCGCGAACGTCGCCCGCTCGCGGCTCGCGGTC
>Ga0207733_100208_pt1 | contig 53171 bp, 55 predicted proteins | sample A23P3SouthBayCA_FD_187735 | JGI IMG/M metagenome (GOLD analysis project Ga0207733, IMG submission 187735) | Aerobic enrichment media microbial communities from Eden Landing Ponds, California, USA - A23 P3 (SPAdes) | ecosystem: Environmental > Aquatic > Marine > Unclassified | place: Emeryville...
CATCGCCTTCGCGGGCGAGGGCCAGAACATCGACACCGGCGCGAAGGTGTACCACAACGCGCCGAACACGAAGTCGACCATCGAGTCGAAGTCCATCTCGAAGGACGGCGGCCGCACGAACTACCGCGGCCTCGTCCACATCGCCGACGGCGCCGAGAACTCCTCGACGGCCGTCGAGTGTGACGCGCTTATGTTCGACAACGAGTCGACCTCCGACACCATGCCGTACATGGAGATCAACGAGTCGAAGGTCGACGTCGCCCACGAGGCGACCGTCGGGAAGATCGGCGACGAGGACGTGTTCTACCTGCAGTCGCGCGGCCTCGACGACGACGACGCCAAGCAGATGATCGTCTCGGGCTTCATCGAGCCGATCACGGAGGAACTGCCCATCGAGTACGCCGTCGAGCTCAACCGGCTCGTCGAACTGGAGATGGAGGGCTCGCTCGGGTAATCCCCGGCGCTCCGTCACCACCCATTCACCACACACAATGAGCACACAGCTACCCGCAAGCATCTCCGAGGAGACGGTGCGAACCATCTCCGAGGAGCGCGACGAACCGGACTGGCTCCGCCAGACGCGCCTCGAGGCGCTGTCGGCGCTGGACGAGCTGGAGATGCCGAGCGTGATCGAGACGCCCGGTCGGCGATGGACGAACCTCGAGGGCCTCGACTACGAGTCGATCGTCGACCCGCTCGACCAGCGCGACGAGACCGAGCGCGTCTCGGCGGAGGGCGCGGAGGTCCTCGACTTCGAGACCGCGCTCGAGGAGCGACCCGAACTGCTGGAGGAGCACTTCGGCTCGGTCACCGACCCGCAGACGAACTACCTCACCGCGCTGTCGACGGCGCTGTTCACCACGGGGACGGTCATCTACGTCCCCGAGGGCGTCGACGCCGAGGACGTGAAGGTGCGCGCCGAGATGAACAGCACCTCGCTGTTCAGCCACACGCTCGTCGTCACCGAGGACAACGCCTCGGCGACGATCCTCGAGCGGATCTCCAACGGCGACGCCGACGTGGCGGGCGACCGCTACTTCAGCAACATCGTCGAGATCGTCACCGGCGAGAACTCGTACGTCCAGTACGGGACGCTCCAGAACCTCGACGAGGACGTGTACAACTTCACGCTGAAGCGGGGCGACGCCGACACCTACTCGACGATCAGCTGGATCGAGGGGAACATCGGCTCGCGGCTCACCCGCTCGGACATCGAGACGGAGCTGAACGGCGACTCCTCGGAGACGAAGATCGTCGGCGCCTTCTTCGGCCACGACGACCAGCACCTCGACATCAACGCCCGCGTCTGGCACAACGGCGAGCACACGACCGCCGACCTCGTGACCCGCGGCGTCCTCGACGACGAGGCGCGCTCGGTGTACGAGGGCGTTCAGGACGTCGGCCGCGACGCGTGGGACACCAGCTCCTACCAGCGCGAGAACACGCTGATGTTGAGCGACGAGTCGGAGGCCGACGCCTCGCCGAAGCTCATCATCCAGAACCACGACACCGAGGCGTCGCACTCGGCGACGGTCGGGCAGGTGGACGCGGAGGACCTGTTCTACATGACCTCCCGGTCCATCCCGGAGGCCACCGCGCGAAACATGCTCGTCGAGGGCTTCTTCGTGCCCGTCCTCGAGGAGGTCGAGGTCGACGAGCTCCGCGAGGACATCGACGACCTGATCGTCGAGCGCCTCGACTGAGGCGTCCACGACGGCGGCATCCGAACTCTCTCGCGGCTTTTCGAGGACTCGCCGACGAGCGGCGGCTCCGTTGGCCGCCTCAGTCCCCGCTCTCGACCGTCTCCACATCGAACGACACGACGGTTCCCTCCAGTCGTTCGACCAAGGGGAGCCCGATCCCTGAGGCCGGCGTGAGCACGCCCCCGTCGTGGGGGGAGTCGACCTCACCGCTCGCGAGACACACGGCCGCCTCGCCGAGCAGCCGGCACGTCGAGCCGTATCCGGGATCGCGGTCGCCGCGGACGGTCGCTTCGACGGCGAACCCGCTGGGGTGGGCGTCCGAAGCGCCGGACCCTCGGAGCCGTACTTCGAAGGAGCTCCCCTCGATGGTCTCCTCGTCGGGACCGTCGCCGGGGTCGGGGAGCACGTAGCGGTCGAGCGCCCGGCGAACCGGGCCGACCGAGAGGGCGCCCGCGAGCAGTCCCTGCCCGGCGGCGAGCGCGCCAGCGCGGGCGAGGCCGCCGACGCCGTCGCCCGTCCGGAGCGCCTCGCTGTATCGGAAGGTGTGCCCCCACGGGTACTCGAGCAGCGCGTTCGAGCGACTGACGACAGGCTCGTTGATCCGCGCCATGACGAACGGCGCGGTCCACGTGTCGGCGTCGCGGTCGCGACGCACGCCGCGCTGTGGCCGTTCGGCCGGCGCGCCGCGGCTCTCCGTCGGGTCGAGCGCCCGTGGGTCCGCGAGGAGCCGACGGACCTCGCGGTCCTCGGCCGCGGCCTCGTACAGTTCGACCATGCTCGCGATCGTCCCGCCGCTGAAGGCGCCGCCGCGGATCGAGACGAGGCCGCGCACCTCGTCGCAGGGCGTTCCGAACTCCTCGTCGGCGTGCGTCTGGAGCACCAGCGTGCCGAGGTCGCTCGGCACGGAATCGAAGCCGCAGCCGTGGACGATCCGCGCGCCGGTCTCGCGGGCCCGCTCGTGGTGGTCGTCTATCGTCCGGCGCATCCAGTGGACCTCGCCGGAGAGGTCGCAGTAGTTCGTCCCGTGTTCGACGCAGGCGGCGACCAGCTCGGAGCCGTATCTCGCGTACGGGCCGACGGTCGTACAGACGACTGCGGTACGTGACGCGATCCGGTCGAGGCTCTCGCGGTCGAACGCGTCGCCCGTGAGGAGATCGAGGGAGGCGAGCGCGTCATCGCGGGCGGCCAGCTCGTCGCGGACGTCGGCGAGTCGCTCCTCGCTGCGTCCGGCCAGCGCCCACTCGAGGTCGCTCGCACCGTAGCGGTCGGCGAGGTACTCGGCGACGAGCCGGCCGGTGAAGCCGGTGGCACCCCAGAGGACGACGTCGTATTCGCGGTCGGACATCGGATACGTGGGCGGTCGACGGCCTCGTGCATCAGCCTTGCCTGCCGAGCGGCGCCGTCGGTCGCAGTCGTCCGCCGACGCGGTCGTCGCCAGACCCGGTCGCCCCCTGCTCAGTCACCGCCCGGTTCAGTCGCCGCTGCTGAACACGGCTGTCCGTCCGCTCCGTCGACCCAGTCGGAGCAGCGCGGGCAGCGTCACCACCGCGAGGAGGAACTCGCTCCCGCCGGCGACGACGAACGCGGCGGTGAAGCCGAACTCGGCGGCGACGGCGCCGCCGACCAGCGAGCCCGCGAGGAAGCCGAGGCTGCCGGCGGCGTTGAACCCCGCGACGGCGGCGCCGCGGCCGTTCTCGCCCCCCAGGTCGACGACGAGCGCGAGCGTCGCCGGCGCCATCAGCGCGCCGAGGACGCCGACGACCACCATCGTCGCGGCGACCGTCGGCACCGACGGCGCGAATCCGACCGCGATCACGGTCAGTCCGAAGACGGCCGACCCGACGGCGACGGGGACGACGCGGCCGATCCGGTCCGAGAGGAGGCCGAACGGGTACTGCAGCAGGGCGAACGGCGCGAAGAACGCCGCCAGCAACAGGCCAGTCGCGCCCGGGCCGAGCCCGAAGGCCTCGCGGAAGTACAGGGTCCCGACGAGCGCGAAGAAGCCGGCCACGAGGCGGTCGGCGAACGCGAACGCGTACGGGACGGCGAGGTCGCGTCGGTCCCGAACTCCCGCCAGGAGGGCCCCCAGTCCGCCGTGACCGCCGTCGCGGGCGACCCCGGAGTCGGTACCGTTCGGTGCCGCCCCCGGCGCCCCCGGCGGGCGGTCGGGGATCGTGAGCGATCCCGCCGCGGCGACGGCGAGGAGCCCCGCGGCGGCGTACAGCGGGACGGTCGCGCCGACCTCGAACAGCTGGCCACCGATCGGCGCGCCGCTGGCGGTCCCGAGCCCGATCGCGATGCCGGCGACGCCCATGTTCCGTCCGTTGCCGCCGGAGCGGTCGGCGAGCGCCGACATCGCGAGCGAGAGCGCGCCGACGGTCATCGCACCCTGGATCCCCCGAAGCAGCAACGCCACGGGAAAGCGGGATCCGCCGTCGCCGCCGCCGGCGACGAGCGCGAGCGCGAGGTAGCCGACCGCGCCGCCGCCGGCCGCGAGGGCGACGAGCCGCCGTCGTTCGCCGAGCCGATCCGAAAGCGCGCCCCACGGGCCGGCGAACAGCGCGAAGGCGGCGAACTCGACGGCGAGAAACAGCGTCGGACCGGCGACGCCGTTCCCGCCGAACTCGGCGGTGAGCAGGTCGATTCCGGGGTACACGAGGGTCTGCCCGAGCAACACGGCGTACACGACGAGCGCGAGAGCCAGCCGATCGCGGCGGTCGCTGGCGGGGGACGTCCTCGCCGACGGCGCGTCGCTCGAGGCTGCCATCGGCGGGCGTTGGACCCCGGCCGGCTTGAGCGTTCGGCGTCGGGACGGCCGCCGTCCTCGGTTCCGTCGGCGACGCCGGGGGACGGGGAGGGGAAGGCTTACGGTCGCCGTCCTCCGACGCTCTATCGATGACCGTGGAACAGGTCGACGACCGATTCCTCGCCGTCGTGCGGACGGGTGGTCGGCCGTGAGCGTCGGACAGCGGGTCACCTCCGACCACCAGCTCGCCCGGCTCCTTCAGATCGGCGTGGTGCTCGAGGAGGTCGTGGAGGCCCGATCGACTCAGCACCACCGCGAGATGGACGTCGACGTCGACGCCGAGCTCGGGGCGCTGTTGCGCCACGCGGCCGAGGAGTCGGCCGACCACCGCGACCGACTCGAGGACCTCATCGGCGAACTCGACGCCGATTCCGTCTCTTACGAGGAGATCGAGGCGCTCGTCGAGGCGCAGTACGGCAACACGAAGCCCGAGGACTTCGACGGCGTGCTGTACGACCAGCTGTGTAACGAGGAGACCGCGTACAAGTTCTACGACGACCTCATCGAGGCGATCGAGGGGAGCGACTCGACGTTCTCCGTCGACCGCGACCGGGTCCTCGACACGCTCCGGGGGATCCGCGCCGAGGAGGAGGAGGGCGTCGAGGAGGTAACGGCGATCATGGAGCGTCGATAACGATGAACACGGCAGACCAGTATCTGAAGGCCATCTACCTCGTTCAGGAGACGGAGGACGGTCCCGCCTCGACGGGCGCGGTCGCGGACGCGCTCGACGTGAGCCCCGCTTCGGCCAACGAGATGATCGGCAAGCTCGAGGAGCGCGGCCTCGCCGAACACGAGAAGTACAAGGGCGTCTCGCTCACCGACGAGGGGATCGTTCGGGCCCGCGAGGCGCTGTCGAACTACTGCATCATCGAGCGGTTCCTCGCGAACGTCCTCGAGGTCGAGGAGTTCCGCGCGGAGGCGCGCTCGTTGGAGGCGGTCATCGACGACACCGTCGCCGAGCGCCTCGACACGATCATCGACCGCTCCTCGGAGTGTCCGGACTGCTTCGACGCCGAGACGGACGCCTGCAAGTACCTCGCGGAAGTCGAGTCCGAGAACCCGGCCGACTGACCGCGTCGCCGCCGCATCGTTCGCGCGGACGTGTCGATCCGCGGCGACTCGCCGGGGTTAAGTTCGGGCCTCCGATAGACGGCTTCTATGGGTGCTGGAGTGACCGATCGGATCAAGTCGCTCGTGGGGGCGGGCGCCGACGATCCCGATTTCGAGTGTGGCGCGTGTGGGCGAGGGTTCGACGCGAACAGACAGCAGTGTCCCGACTGCGGCGGGTTCGACATCCGGCGGGCGTAACCGGCCGCCGGGAACGAGCGGGTCGGGCCGACGAGTGCGGAAGGCAATCCTATTGTACGTCCGTCCAGTACGGTCGAGTGCGCAGTCCCGTGGTGTAGTGGCCAATCATGAGGGCCTTTGGACGCGACTCGGTTCTTCCGGGCGCGGAAGACAGCCTTCGACGGCGGTTCGAATCCGCCCGGGACTACTCTGTGCGAACGAAGTGAGCACGAACAGTCGCGAGCAACTCGCGAGCGGCAACTGTTCTCGGTCGTCCCGCTCCCCTTCGACGTGCATCCCGCCGGACGGCCCTTCGCGTCCCCGACGCGTCCGCCCCCGGCGACGTTTTCACTTCCCGTCCCCTGCGGTCGACCGTGACGCTCACCGTTCACGACATCCGCAACGGCATCCGGGGCGGCGTCGGCCGGTTCAAGCGCGAGACGACCGCGACGTTCACCAAGGAGGAGTTGGCGGCGCTCGCGGACGCACTCGACATCCCCGCGCGCCGGCGATCGACGAACGAGACGATCCGCGCGGCGGTCAGAGCGGCCGTCGGGGTGGCGGAGACGGCCGACGGGGCGGACACGGGGAGCTTCTCGAAGCCGGAACTGCAAGCGATCGCGGACGCGCTCGGGGTCGAGCCGGTCGAGGACGACGACCCGGAGCCGCTGTACTGAACAGGGATCAGAGGAACGAGACGGCGTACGCGAGCGACGAGAACACCATCAGGGCGACGAGAACCAACGCGAGCATCTGCTGGCGATCCATACCGACCGTTCCGACGGACCCGACAAAACGGTGACGCTCAGAGACTGAACAGGAGGTACGGAACGCCGAACAACAGGAGCGTCATGACGGCAAGGATCGCACCGTAGGCGGCGGCGGTACCGACGGCCGCGCGAAACGACTCGTGACCGAGGGCGCCGAGACCGATGTTCATACCACCCGATTCGGGGGGCTCGACTAAGTCGTTACCCTCGAGGTTGCGAGGCCGCGACGCCCGGGACACCCGTCGAGAGCTGTCGGGTACGTCACAGCCAACTAGCCGGGTCCGAACCGTTGAAGCCCGCGGCACCGCAGGGGCGACTATGGGAACGCCGCTGGATTCTCGTGAGGCGCAGGTCGTCGAGGTACTCGACCGCCTGTACGAGGAGTACCCCGACACGGACATCTCGTTGAACTTCTCGACGGAACTGGAGCTGCTCGTCGCGGTCGTCCTCTCGGCGCAGTGCACCGACGAGCGGGTGAACGAGGTCTGTGCGGACCTGTTCGAGGAGTATCGTACACCGGCGGACTACGCCGGGGCGACCGAGGAGGAACTCGCCGACGACATCTACGGGATCACCTTCCATAACAACAAGGCCGGATACCTGAAGGGGATCGGCGAGATCCTCCTCGAGAAACACGACGGCGAGGTCCCCGACACGATGAGCGAGCTGACCGACCTCCCCGGCGTCGGCCGGAAGACCGCGAACGTCGTCCTCCAGCACGCACACGACGTGACCGAGGGGATCGTCGTCGACACGCACGTCCAGCGCATCTCGCGGCGTCTCGGGATCACCGAGGAGACCCGTCCCGAGGCGATCGAGGAGGACCTCGTCGGCGTCGTCCCCGAGGAGGACTGGCGGATGTTCACGCATCTGTTCATCAGTCACGGGCGAGCGACCTGCACGGCGCGGAGTCCCGACTGCGGCGACTGCGTGCTCGCGGACGTCTGCCCGTCCCAGCGGGGCGACGCCGACGTCGACCTCGCCACCGGCGAGGCGTGGTGACCCCCACGCCCGAACCGAACGGCCGTCGGCTTCGGTCGAGCTGAAGCGTCCCGGCGGAGCGTGGCGGGGCGACGGGACCGCTCCGCCCTACTGGCGTCTCAGGCGACGTACCGGCCGTAGTAGCGGTACAGGCCGATGACGTACGCGAGGATCCAGAACAGGACGTATCCGAACACGCCGATCCGCAGGCGACCGCGCCACGCGGCCATGTTCTCGTGGAGGTCGTTGAGGCTCGTTTCGGGGTTCTCCAGCTCGTAGAGGTCGGCGTCGCGCTTCACTTGGAAGATACGGACGATGCCGGTCAGTCCGAACGCGAGCAGTGCGTACGCCTGTAGCCCGAGAAACGCGTGCAGCGCGGCGACGCCTCCGAACTGGTCGAACAGCCGCGGCGCCATCCAGAACGCGACCGGGACCGTGTTGAGTACCAACCCCGGAACGATGATCCGGAGGTGGCGCATGAGACGGTCCCAGGTGACGTGATCCTGATCGCGCCCGACCATGATCCACGCCCCGTAGAGGTAGAACGGCAGGCTGGCCGTCACCATCGTCGCGGCCACCGTCGCCGTCATCACATCGGAGACCATCCATCCGGCCATCGGAGCGGGGAACTCCTAAGCCCTCCGACGGCGGCCGCCCCCTCGCGGCGGCGGTCGATCGCCCGATTCGCCGCCGAACGTCGCGGCGCTTATGCGCCTACAGCACCGACATCGAAAGGATGACCGACGCCTCGGACGAGCCGACGGGTTCGCGCGCCGTCGATGCCGGATCGCCGGACGACGGGGCCGCCGACGATTCCATCGAGGCGCTTCGCGCCGAAGTCGAGGAGAAGTACGACTTCGACGACTTCGGCCCGGCCGACATGGCGGAGATGACCGCGGCCGAGTGGGACGCGGCGTTCGACCCGGACGCGTGGATCACCGGGCGGGATCTGCTCGACCGCGTCGAGCGGGACCTCCGGAACCAGATCGCCTCCCGGGAGGTGTTCGCGGTGCTCGATCGACGGGACGACCCGCCCTCGGTCGTCGCCTACTCCGACGAGGGGTGGGCGGTCGTCCACGAGGACGGGAGCGTCGAGGGGGAAGGGACGGTGCTCAGGGACGTGAAGCCGACAGTGGCGCTCTGCTCGATGGACTCCTATGAGGTCCGCGACCCGCCCGAGGAGTACGAGCTCCCGACGCCCGAGGAGGTCGAGGGGGGGACCGGCGAGTTCGGGAACCTGATGATCCAGGCCGTCGCGGCGATGCAGATCCTCGGCGGACTGGGGCTGTTCGTCGCGTGGCTGTTCCTGGGCGTCGAAACGATCGTCGCCCCCGTCATGGGGGGGTTCTTCGTCCTCGTCGGGGTGCTGTTGTTCGCGCTGGTCGCGAACGCCAGGCTGTCCGACCGGTTCCGCGCCGAGGAGTACCGCGACCGACTCCGCGCCGCCGGCATCACCGATCCGGGCGAGGACGCCGAGTTCGTGCCGTTCGAGGAGGTCGCCGAGGAGGCGCTCGCGGCCGCCCGCGGGGAGGAGTCGGAGTCCCTCGACACGGGCGTTCCACCGACCGCCGACGCCGGGGAATCCGCCCGCACATCCGCCGACGGAACCGAACCCGAAACCGACGGATAGCGGGCCGTTGTATGGGCTACGCGCCGGCCGTGAGGTCGGTGGGTTTATGCGCGCGCAACCCCCAGTCTGAATCACCCATGAAGAGGCGGGACTTTATGCGACGGGCCGGCGGCGCGACGGCCGCCATCGGGGCGGGCGCGACCGCGACGGCCGGCACCGCCGCGGCTCAGGAGGGCGGCGGCGGCCAACGGCCCGACTTCGGCGGCTACACCGACGGCGCCAAAGGCGGCGAGTACCTCGACGCCCGCGGCGAGTCGGAAGTGACCGTCGAGGTCGGCGGCGGCGGGGGCCTCGCGTTCCTGCCGACGGAGCTGTGGATCGACACGGGGACGACCGTGGTGTTCGAGTGGGTCTCGGACGGCCACAACGTCCTGTTCGATGACAACCCGGGCGACGTCTCCGGTCACGAAGCGCTCGAGGGAGAGGGATTCTCCTTCGAGGTGACCTTCGAGTCCGGAGGCGTGCACACGTACTACTGCGAGCCACACAGGTCGCTGGGGATGCTCGGGGCGATCGCCGTCGGCGAGGACGTCCCGACGGTGTCCACCGGCGGCGGCGGCCCCAAGGAGCTGCACGAGCTCGGCGTCGCCATTCAGGCGCACTGGGTCGGTGCCGCGACCATCCTCGGCATCGTCATGAGCGTGATCTTCACGTTCTATCTGGTGAAGTACGGCGAGTCCGCACACACGGGGACGGGGAGATAACACATGTCCAGTACCGGATCAACCTACGGCGACATCCACCGCTACGAACCGGCGCGCGAGAGCACCGCCGCGGCCATCGCGATCGTGCTCCTGACGGTCGTGGAGGTCGTGTTCGTGTTCATGTTCACCTACGGCCTCGTCAACGGCTGGGGCCTCTCGGACACGGGGAACATGTTCCTCGGCGGCATCCTGGCGGTGGTCTTCATCGACCTCGCGTTCATCCTGGCACTGTACCGCAAGGAGTTCCTCCCGGACGTCGTGATAGTGAAGAAACGGCGTCGCAAGTGGGAGGACCTCTACATCCGCGAGGACGACGTGGACGGAACGGACCTCGGCGGCGACGCGTGGGAGCAGGTGAAACGCGCCGTCTACCCCTACTACAAACGGTGAGACGATGAGTCTGGAAAAGAAAGACGAGTACGATCACAAGAACTGGCTCGAGAGCAAGGACCTCACGCCGGTCGAGGCGACGTTCCTCACCGCGCTCATCTGGATCGACAAGCGCCTCCGCATCGTCGACTACCTCGAACTGCTGGAGTCGCTGTACTACCGGTCGAACCTCCAGATGCCGAAGTCCCACACGGAGCAGTACGACCTGGACAACAAGTTCTGGTACTGGTACGCGCTGTACACGCTGGGCTTCTTCAGCACGCTCGCGTACGTCGTGGCGGCGATATCGGGCGCCCTGCTGGGATTCTACTACGTCCCCGCGGTCGGCTCGGCGGGCCCGGGAGAGGCGTCGATCGCCTACAGCCAGATCGCGTTCATCATGCAGGACCTCCAGTTCGGATTCATGCTGCGCTCCATCCACCGGTGGTCGGCGCAGGTGATGACTGCCGCGGTGTTCCTGCACATGCTGCGCGTCTACTTCACCGGCGCGTACAAGGAGCCGCGCGAACTGAACTGGCTGCTCGGCATCGTGCTCATCTCGCTGACGATGGTGTTCGGGTACACCGGATACCTCCTGCCGTGGGACCAGCTGGCCTTCTGGGCCGGCCAGATCGGCGTCGAGATGAGCCTCTCGATCCCGCTCGTCGGCGAGTGGGTCGCTCAACTCCTGTTCGGCGGCTTCTCGCTGAGCCAAGCGACGCTGCAGCGGATGTACATCATCCACGTGTTCCTGCTCCCGTTCGTGGTGACGGCGCTCATCGCGATCCACATCGGCATCGTGTGGGTGCAGGGCATCGCGGAGCCGCACTAAGCTAGACCAATGACCGACGACACCACCAACACGGACGACGAACCGCGGACGGACGGCGGCGGTACCGGCATCGTCGCGCCGGACGACGAGACCCCGACGTGGCGCGAGCGGAAGGAGCGTACCGAGGGGCTCTCCCGGCTGACGTACGAGTACTTCGAGCGTGCGCGCAGCGAGGACGAGTCGCTGCGCCGGGAGTCCGACTACGTCGAGCGCGACGTGCTCGCGTTCCCGACGTGGCCCCACGAGACTGTTCGCAACCTGGCGCTCACCAGCTTCTTCGTCGGGATGATCATCTTCCTGTCGGCGACGCTGCCGCCACACATCGGCTCCCCGGCGAACCCCAACTCGACGCCGGCGATCATCCTGCCCGACTGGTACCTCTACTGGTCGTTCGGGCTGCTCAAGCTCGGCCCGCTCAACCCCGAGCTCGCCATCCTCGGCGGGCAGAAGTTGATGGCCGACCGCACGTACGGCGTGCTCGCCAACGGCGTCATCGTCGGCGCGATCACCGTCGTCCCCTTCATCAACAAGGGGTCGGCCCGGCGACCCGTCGAACAGCCGTTCTGGGCGGCCGTCGGCATGTTCGGCGTGACGCTGGCGTTCACGCTGTCGATGCTGTCGGTGAAGAACCTCATGCCGATGAACGTCCACCTGCTGTTCGACATGACGTTCTTCCTCCCGGTGGTCGTCGGGGTCATCACCTACGCGGTGTTGAAGACGATGCGCGAGGGGTACATGTACGACCTGAACCGGCGGTACTACCGGCTGCGCCCCCCGAAGTAGACGTCCTCGGTCGTACCGGTTCGGCGCTTCCGCTTCGGTTCGTTTCTCGTCTTCTCTGCGTGTCCGTCGATCTTCGCCGCTACCGTCCCCGAGCCTCCGGCGAGCGTCGCCGCGGGCGCCAACCCGGACCGGGCCCACACGGTGATCAGGGGCGACCGATGCCGCAGGACATAGTATCGTCGAGCCCTCCCGCTAGGTATGAGCGATACGTCCCGCGAGGGGGGTGCCGCGGCCGAGTCCGACGACGGCCCGCCGGGGACGACGGCGAGCGCCGACCGAGCGAGCGCGGACGGATCGGCGTCCGAGCCCGACGCGCCGGTCGCGAGCGGCGAGGGCCGCGCCCGCGACGTGGTCGTGCCGATCGCGTTGTACAAGCGGGTGACGGCGTACGCGACGCTGGCGGCGGTGGTCACGGTCGTGCTCGGGTTCGTCATGCTCGATGCGGCGACGCTGAACGTGTCGCTGACGCGGCAGCTCGTGGTGGGCGTGTTGGGCGCCGTCGGGATCGATCCCTCGGAGACGCTCCTGACCGCGCTGTTCTCGGTCGCGGGCCTGGGCCTCATCGCGTTCGGCGCCGGCGTGTACGTGTTGGGATCGCGGTTTCGAGCGCCGGGAATGAGCGGCGAGAACGGAAACTCTCAAGACGACGACGCCGAAGGGTAGGACAATGGCAGACGAGTTCATCAAGGGCCTCGGGCTGTTCTGCGGCGCGGGCCTCGCGTGGATGGTGCTCGCGGGCTGGTACCGGACGCCCTCGTTCGAGAGCTCCCGGCAGCTGATCGCGGCACCGCCGGAGCCGAACACCGTCTTCGACGCGATCGGCATCTTCCTCAACGACGTGTTCTTCTGGACGGCGATCGTCGGCGCCCTGACGTTCTGGGTGCTGATCCCGGCGATCAACCAGTTCCGCGGCTCGGCGTCGGGCGCGTAACCGGGTCGTCGCCGGCGACCTCCCCGCCGCGGTTCCGTTCGGTCGTCTCCCCGGTCCACGGCGGAGCCCTTTTCATCGCCCGCAGTCCCACTGCCGATATGGATCGCAGGGCGACCGTCCGCCGCGTCGGCGTGGTCCTTCTCGGCGTCAATCTGTTGTTGGCGGTCGCAAAGGCGGTCGTCTGGCACGTGACCGGGAGCCTGGCCGTCGGATCGGAGGCGGTGAACTCCGTCGCGGACGTCGCCTACTCGGCGGTCGTGGTCGCCGGACTGTACCTCACGACGCAGCCGCCGGACTTCGAGCACCCGCACGGCCACGAGCGCATCGAACCGTTCGTCTCGCTGTTCGTCGCCGCGGGCGTGTTCGTCGCCGGGATCGGCGTCGCCTACTCCGGCGCCACGGCGCTGCTGTCGGCGGGTCCGCCGCGGACGGTCACCGGCGGCCCCCTCGCGGTCGGCGTGCTCGTCGCCACCGGCGCGGTGAAACTCCTCCTGTACCGCTACTGCCTGCGCGTCGGCCGAGAGCGGGGCTCGCCGGCGCTCGTTGCGACCGCGCTGGACAACCGCAACGACACGCTCACCGCGGCGGCGGCGCTGGTCGGCGTGATCGGGGCGGCTGCCGGCTACCCCGCGCTCGACGCGCTGGCCGCCATCGCCGTCTCGGTCGGCATCCTCTACACGGGCTATGAGATCGTCCGCGATAACGTCGGCTACCTGGTGGGCGCGGCCCCGCCCGAGGACCTGCGCAGGGAGATCCTCGACCGGGCGCTCTCACACCATGAGGTTCGGGGCGCCCACGACGTGATCGCACACTACGTCGGGCCGGAAGTCGACGTAAGCCTCCACATCGAGGTCGAGGGCGAGCGCTCGCTGTTCGAGGCCCACGACATCGAAACCGAGGTGGTCGAGTCGATCCGCGCGCTCCCGGCCGTCGACGACGTGTTCGTCCACGTCGACCCGAAGGAACTCGGCGAGTGGAAGGAGGCCGACGACGTGCGGATCGCCGCCGAGGAGTCCGACGGCTCGGAGTCGGACGCCCGTCCGCCGGACGCCGCCGATCGGTAGGCGAACGCGACGTGGTCCCGGACCGATCGATCGGTCAGAGAGATCGAGCCCGGGATCGGGTCGGGCCGTCAGTAGAAGTTCACCCGTCGGTCGTCGTCGCTCGACAGCGACACCGACGGATCCGCCCGGTCGACGGTCGAATCGCCCGAGACGCCCGTCTCGATCCGCGCGGCCATCCGACTCGCCGCACGGAGCGCCGCCGTCAGCTCCTCGCGGTCGTCGTCGGCCGACGGGACCCCCGCGACCACGGTCCGACGGCCGGCGACGCGGTCCCGTTCGTGGACGACGAGGGCGTGGTCGCCGTCGGTACCCGCGTCGGAGATCACGAGGTCGCGAGGGTAGTTGTCGTGACTGAGCGTGACGCCGTCGGCGGGAAGCCGGTCCTCGAACTGCACCACCTCGGTTCCGACCCGCCAGCCCACGGGGACGAGCGCGTCGACCGGGATCTCGTGGAGGGTGTCCCTGAGGGTGCGCTGGGTCCGCGTCGCGCTCAGGTCGCCCGCGCGGTCCCCGACGCGAGGCCGAGTCATGTATGTCAATCTGTTGGCGTCCGATATGAATCCGACGGTCGTCCGGGTGGAGTCGCTCGGGCGCGCCCGGGCGTCCCCGCGGCTCACCCGGCGTCTCAGGCGCCGCTGAGCGCGAGCCGAACGTGGCCGAGCAGCGGGATCCTGACGCGTGCCTCCGCCCGGATCCGGTCGGCGGTGACGATCGGCGAGTTGCCGTTCACCTGATCGTAGCGCTCGTTCGCGTCGCCCTTCGTGATGAACCCCGTCCGGGGAGCCGGACAGCGACGCAGTTCCGCACAGGAGTCGACCCCCGCCGGGAGGTACTCCGGGTTCGCCTCGCGGTACCAGTTCTCCCCGCGCTCGACGTGGAAGTGCGCCCGGTGGATGATCGGCGTCCCGGGCAGCGCGGGCGAGGAGAACACGATCACGTCGCCGCGCGCGCCGAAGGTCCGGCCTCCCGACGGCGCCCCGTGAGCCGTCCGGACGCCGGCGGCCGCGCCGTCGGGGCCGAAGCGGGTCGGCTCGGAGACGACGACCAGGTCGCCGCGCTCCATGTGCGGCTCCATGCTGCCCGACTGGACGGCGACCATCGGCGGCCACACGCCGACGAGGGCGAACAGCAGCGCCGCGACGACGGCCACCGCAAGCGCCGTGTCCGCGGCGTCGCGGACGACCTGTTGGAGGGCCCGAAGCACGACCGGAGGTACGGTCGGGTGGAAATCAGTCTTCGGGTCGGACGCGCATCGACCGTGCGAGACGCGATACGGCCGGTGTTCGCAGCGTCAGACCGGCTCGCCGAAGGCGTACATCGTGTTCTGTCCGGTGACCTCCACGTCCAGGAAGTCGCCGGGTTCGACGCCGTGGTCGTCGGCGTGCCGGACGATCACCTGCCGGTAGGCGCCGTCGCGACACTTGACGGAGTCGCCGGTGCCCTCCTCGACGACGAGCACGCGGCGCCGGGAGCCGACCATCGACTCGTACGCCTCGCCGACGATCTCGCGTTTGGCCGCGCTCATCTCCTTCGAGCGATCCTTCTTGGTTTGGCCGCCCAACCCCTTCAGATCGGCCGCCTCGGTGCCCGGCCGTTTGGAGAACCGGGTGACGTTCACCTTCTCGGGGCGGATCTCCCGGAGCAGCGCCATCGACTGCTCGTGGTCGTGGTCGGTCTCGGTGGGGAAGCCGACGATGAAGTCCGTCGAGAGCGTCCACTCGTCGAGGCGCTCGTCAAACGTCTCGACGATCTCGAGGAACTCCTCGACGCGGTGTTGCCGGCGCATCTCCTCCAGCACCTCGTCGCTGCCCGACTGCACCGGGAGGTGAATGAAGTCGTACAGCTTCTCGTTGCGGGCGAACACGTCCGCCAGTTCCTCGCGGATGCCGTGGATGCCGCCGGGGTTGGCCATCCCGACGCGCACGCGGAACTCGCCGTCGATGTCGCAGACGCGGTCGAGCAGCTCCGGGAGCTTCCGTTCGTCCTCGTCCCAGCCGTAGACGCCGGTGTCCTGTCCAGTGATCCGGATCTCGGTGGCGCCGGCGTGGACGAGCGCGCGCGCTTTCTCGACGTTCTCCGCGACCGGCGGGGAGTCGATCCGGCCGGTCGCGAACTTCGTGATGCAGTACGAGCAGTTGCTCATGCAGCCCCGAGCGATCGGCAGGATCCCGACCTGGCCGTCGAGCACGGGGGCGGTCCCCTCGGTCGGCGTCGGGCACTCGCCGTTCATCACGGCCGTGGGGACGTCCTCCCAGTGGAGCACCTGCGCGTCCACGTCCGCCTCGGCGAACTGTTCGCCCTGTGCGAGCGCCATGCAGCCGGTGACGATGAGATCGGCCGTCTCGTCGGACAACTCCTCCGCCCGCCGGAGCATGTTGCGCTCGGTCTTCTCGACGACGGTGCAGGTGTTGAGGATGGCCACGTCCGCCTCGGCCGGCCCGTTCACGGGGCGGTGGCCGCCGTCGCGGAGCCGTCGCTCGATCTCGCGGCTCTCACCCCGGTTGGACGTGCAGCCGTAGGTCTCGATGTGGTACGTCGCCATTCGCGTGCACGGATCTACCCGCGAGCGAGGTTAAGGGGTGCGGTCCGGGGTGAGCGTGCGGCCGACCCGGGCCACCGGTTCGCGGCGGTGTGCCGCCCGGAGGATGCGGAGCACCGGGGTGTTCCCACCCTGCCGTCCCGGCGCGACCCGCCTCACCGATGGGAAACGGATATACGCCGCCCGTCGAAGGATCCGCCGAACCATGCCCTCGCGTCGCCGGTTCCTCTCCGCGCTCGCCGCCGCCGGAGCCGCGGGGCTGGCGGGCTGTTCGGGGGGCGGCTCCGGGGGCACGAACTTCTCGCCCGGGCGCCAGTCGAACACGGAGTGGCCGCTCCCGGGGCACGGCCCGCGTGCGAGGAGTTACGTCCCGGACGCCGTCGCGCCGCGCACGCCGCCCACCGAGCGCTGGCGCGCGGAGACGGGACGGGCGGTCGGGCGCGTCGTCGTCGCCGACGGGACCGCGTTCGTCCCGGCCGAGGACGGCCTGCACGCCCTCGACCTCCGGAACGGGGAGGAGCGCTGGCACACCCCGATCAGGCCGTACGGGGTGGCCGTCGACGACGGCGTCGCGTACGCCGCGAGCCGATCGGAGCCGCTGGTGTACGCCTTCGAGGCCGACACCGGCGAGGTGCGCTGGCGCGCCGAGACGCGCGGCGACTTCGCGGTCGCGCCGCTGCCCGCGCCCGCCGGCGACGCGGTGATCGTCGGCGACACCGACGGACGGGTCGCGTCGCTGGCGCTCCGAACCGGGGAGCCGCGCTGGACGTTCGACTCGTTCACCGGCGTGTACTCGCTCGCGGCCCGCGACGACCGGATCTACGTCGGGACCACCGGCGGCGAGGCGTACGAGCTGCACGTCGTCGAGGACGAGTCGGGCGACCCCCGCGGCGTCCCGCTGTGGCGCCGCAAGCTCCCGGGCACCGTTCGTGCGCTGACGGCGGCGCGGGAGTCGGTGTACGCGGCCACCTTCGGCGGCGGGATCCTCCGGCTCGAAACGGGACCGGCGGCCGGCCGCACGGAGTGGCACGCGTCGGCCGCGCCGACGGTGACAGACGCGATCGTGCACGCAGGCGGGCTCATCGTCGGCGCGGGCTCGGAGGGCGTCTCGGCGTTCGGCGCCGCCGACGGCGCGCCCCGGTGGCGTGTCGCCGTCGACCGCGTCGCCCCGGTGTCCCCGGCGGTCGCCGCGGGAGACACGCTGTACGTCGGCGTCGGCGGGGCGCTTCGAGCGTACGCGCTCGGCGGGGGCGTCGGCGTCGGCCCCTACCGGGCGGACGTGCAGCGGTGGCGCCGCGACCTGCCCGTCAGAACCCTCGCGGTCGCCGACGGCGCGCTCGTCGTCGCGTCCGACGACCTCGACGGCTCGCCGGGCGTCGTCGTGCTGGAGTGATCGCCGGCACTGTTCGCCGTCGGGACCGTCGGAGGGCCCGGTCGTCCGCCGAAGGTCGACCCGCTCAAGCGTCCGGGTGGCCGCCGACGATGGCGGCGCCCGAGGACGCGCCGATGCGGACGGCGCCCGCCTCCAGCATCGCGATCGCCTCCTCGTAGCTGCCGACGCCGCCGCTGGCCTTCACCGGGAGGTACTCGCTCATCAGTTCCACGTCGGCGACGGTCGCGCCCCCGTCCGCGAAGCCGGTGGCGGTCTTCACCATCGCGGCGTCGGCGTCGCGGGCGGCCGCGCACGCCCGCCGCTTCTCCTCGTCGGTGAGCAGGGCCGTCTCGATGATCACCTTCACCGGGAGGGGGACGGCGGCGACGATCTCGGCGATCTCCTCACGGACCGCGTCGTCGTCGCCCGCCTTCAGCCGGCCGACGTTCATGACGAGGTCGAGTTCGTCGACGTCGGCACGCCAGGCGTCCTCCGCCTCCGCGCGCTTGACCGCCGGCGTGTGGTGTCCGTGCGGGAAGCCGATCACGGTCGCGAGGGTCACGTCCGGCGCGTACTCGGCCGCCTCGGCGACGTAACACGGCGGAATACAGGCGTTCATGCCGTCGTCGTCGGCCTCGTCGAGGACGCGTTTCACGTCCGCGAGCGTCGTCTCCGGTCCGAGCACGGTGTGGTCGATGGTCGCGGCGAACTCCGCGAACGAGAGCGACGCGGGGTCGTCGATGGCGTGCGCGTCGGCGTCGTCGTCGGTCATGCCGGACACTCCGACGCGCCGCCCGGAAAAGCTACCGAGTGTCGCCGATCGCGCTCCGGCGGGACCGAGCGGACGACGATTCCCCCAATGCTTTCATGCGTCCGCGCGCCTCCACGAACGTGTTTCCCCACGCCTTTGCGCGCCCGACGGCGCTCCTGGGGCAGTTGCTCCCGGCCGGGTTCGGGCTGCCGCCGTTGCCCTACCTCCTCGCGCTCGCGGCCGTGCTTGCGGGCGTCGCCCTCGGCCTCCGGCGACGCGACCCCGACTTCGGCGGGCGCCACGTGCTCGCGCTGGTGCCGTGGATGTGCGTCGGCGCCGCCGGGCACGTCCTGTACGTCCTCGGCGCGCTCCAGACCGCACTCGAACCGCTGTTCGGCACGCCGAGCGCGTATCTCACGACCGCGGCGGTCGCGGGGGTCGTGTGGATCGCCGCGCTCTCCCTCGATCGCGTCGGCGACGACGCCCTCGTGCTCGCCGTCGCCGGCGCGGTCGCGCTGCTCCCGGCGGTCGCCGGCGTCGTCGGCCACGGCCTCTCGAACGGGATCCTCTCCCCGACGCTGCCGGCGGCGGGGCTCGTCGTCGGCGCCGCCCTCGGCGTCGGCGTCGGGGCGCTGCTGTACCGCGTTCGCGAGCCGGCCCGGATCGCCGGCCGCGCGGGACTGCTCGCGGTCGCCGCCCACGGCGTCGACGGCGTCACGACCGCCGTGGGGATCGACCTGCTCGGCTTCGACGAGCGCACGCCTGCCTCGCGGCTGGTCATCGAGTTCGCGGCCGGCCTGCCCACGGCCGACGCGCTCGGCGCCGGCTGGCTGTTCGTGCTCGTGAAGCTCGCGGTCGCGTGTCTGGTCGTCGTCGCCCTCGCGCCGACCGTCCGCGAGGAGCCGCGCTACGGGCACGCGCTGCTCGCGCTCGTGACGGCCGTCGGGCTCGGGCCCGGAGTCCACAACGCGCTGCTGTTCGCGGTCGAGGCCGCGTAGCGGCGCGTGGACGGGGACTGTTCGGCACAACAGCCGCACAGCCGAGTCACCGGCTTCCGGCGCGACGACTCGGGCGTGTGGTCCGCGTTCGCGAGGCGACTCACGAGTCCGGCGGCGACGACGCGACAGGGACAGCCGTAGAACTGTGGACCCGGGTCGACGACGGGTGGGGCCCGGCCGCCATTCGGAGCGGGACTCCGACCGGTCGTGCTACTCCGCCGAGGTCGCGACGCTCGTCTGCATCCCCTCGGAGTTGTACGCGGATCCGGCACCCGACTCGTCGAGGACGATGACGCCCGCCGAGGAGCCGGTCAACTCGCCGAACTCGTCGATCGCGCGGTCGGCCGCCGCCTGCGCGTCCAGCCCGTCCTCCAGGTGGCGGACCGCCCGGCGCGTCAGCGTCGCCCTCGCGATGTCCTCGCCGGCGCCGGTGGCGCTTGCACCCCCCGCGGGCGCACAGAAGAACCCCGAGCCGATCTGGGGCACGTCGCCGACGCGGCCCGCGAGCGCGAACGTCCGGCCGCCGGTGGAGGTGCAGGCGGCGAACGTCTCCGTCCGTGGGTCGTGGGCGACCGCCCCGACCGTGTCGTGGCCGCCGAACTTCTCCTCCAGCCACTCAAGGTGGGCTCTGGGTCCGGCGTCGTGCGCCGGCGGATCGGCGTCCTCGTAGTCGGCGCGGTCGTCGTCGGTCAGCAGTTCTCGTTCCACCTCGATCCCGAAGTCGTCGGCGAGGTCGACCGCGTGCACCCCCGAGACGAACACGTGGGGCGTCTCCTCCATCACGACGCGGGCGACGCCGGCCGCGTTCGCGACGCCCGGCATCGACGCGACGGCGCCGGCCTCGCGCTCGTCGGTCATGATCCCCGCGTCGGTTCTGACGACGCCGTCCGACTGGACCGCGCCGCCGTACCCGGCATTGAATCGGGGCGACTCCTCCAGCACCTCGACCGCCGAGACGACCGCGTCGACGACGGTCGACTCGCTCGCGCCGGTTTCAGCCGCCTCGTCGAGGACCGCCTGTCGGGGCTCCGGTTCCTCGGGGATGCCGCCCGCGCCGCCGTGGCAGATGACTCGCATGGGAGTCCCGGCGGCGTCGCCCCGCATCAATCCACGGGAACCGGCGCGGCGAGGGGACGCGTGGACGCCTCTCAGTCGTCCCCGGCGCCGGTCACGTCGCCCGCGGCCCCGGCGTCGTCGCCACCGGTTGCGGGCTCGTCGCCGGCGGTCCCCTCGCGCCCGTCGTCGCGCCCGATGTGCCCCGCGACGACGAGGTAGTCCCGCGCGAACACCGCGAGCGAGGGAACGACGACCACGCCGGCGATCACGGCGATCACCGAGGGGGGGAACACGGGCGCGAGCGCGACGGCGATGAACGCCATCTGGACCCCCGCGAGCGGCCGACGAACCCGGCTCGACGGGAGATCGAACACGGGGAGGGAACGTCGCTGCCGCCGCCAGCGACCCAGCTTGAACAGGTAGCGTGCGGCCGACAGCGTCAGGTACCAGATCGGGATCCGTCCCCACGCGACACCCACCAGCGGCGCGACGAGGAACCCGAGCGTGTCGGTCCCCATGTCCAGTTTCTCCCCGAGGACGGTCGGGCGGCCGAGTCGGCGCGCGACCGCGCCGTCGACGGCGTCCAGCGCCGCGCCCGACCCGTACAGCAGCGCCGGCGCCCACGCCCACGCCCCCGGGAGCGGCCCGGTCAGGACGAACCCCGCGACGCCGGCGTACAACAGCCCGCGCCCGAGCGTTACCGCGTTTGCGACGCCGACGCCGTCGGCGACCGCGTTCGGGTCGCCGGGCGGATGGTTCAGGTCGGTGCGACGGGAGAGGAACACCCCCTCCCACGCGACGACGACGGTCGTCGGGAGCAGCCACGCGCCGGCCGTCACGGGGGCGATCCCGGCGGTTACCGCGCCGGCGCCGACCGCGAGCGCGACCACCAGCGCCATCGCGACGACTGGGACCGGGGTCATCGGTCGAAGTCCGGATCGGCCAACGCGTCGAGGCGCTCGCGCTGGCCGGTTGTCAGTTCGACTCGCGCGGCCGCGAGGTTCGAGACGACGTGGTCGGGGTCGGTGCTGGCGGGGATCGGAACGACGCCGGCGGCGACGTTCCACGCGAGGACTGTCTCGGCGGGCGTCGCGCTCGTCTCCTCGGCGACCGCGCTGACGACCGGGTCCTCGAGCAGCCCCGGCGCCGACAGCGGCGAGTGCGCGATCACCCTGATCCCCCGCTCGTGACACCAGTCGACGAGGTCGGTCTTCGGGGTGTAGGGGTGCCGCTCCACCTGTACCAGCGCCGGCTCGATACCCGTCTCTGCAACGAGGTCGCGAAGGGCCGACAGGTTCACGTTGCAGATGCCGACGGTGCGGGTGAGCCCCTCCTCGCGGAGCGCGGCGAGGTCACGCCACGTGTCCGCGAGGTCCAGGTCGGCGGTCGCACGTTCTCCCTCGCCGGTCTCCGGGAACGCGAGCCGCTCCTGCTCGTCGACCGGGCGCTCGGCCAGTTCACGAAGGGGTTCGGTGTACGCCCACGCGTCCGGCCAGTGGAGCGCGTAGCAGTCGAACGCGTCGACGCCCAGCTCCGAGAGCGACCCCTCGCACGCCTCCCGGAGGTGGCCGTGGTTCGTGTTCCACGCCTTCCCGAGGAGGAACAGCCCCTCGCGGTCGGGCGTCCCCGGCGACGCGAGCAGGTCGCCGATCCGCGACTCGTTGCCGTACAGCTCCGCGGAGTCGAGCAGGCGGTACCCCGCATCGAGTGCGGTTCCGACCGACTCGACCCGGTCGACGTACTCCCCGTCCCGGTATCGGGAGCAGCCGAAGCCGACCGGCGGGAGTCTGATCGCGGCGCCGTCGGGACCTCCGGACGCCGACGGACGGACAGTCGGGGCCGATCGGGATCCGACGCCGGCCACGAGCCCGCCCGCGTCGACACCGTCGATCACCCGTCCCGTGTGATCCGGGCCCGTCGCCTCGGCGTCGATCGCCGCGCAGACGGCGACGACGTGGGCCGCGCGCCGCGCCGACGCCCGCGGCCGGTCGCCGCGGTCGACCGCCCGAGCGAGCCGTTCCGGGCCGTCGAGGTGCGAGCGCTCCCGTCGCGGACGTGGCTGCGGTGCGGCCACCGAGTCGCGGTCGCCGCCGCGGACCCGGACCGCGTCGCGGTCGGCGGCCATCGCGCCGGCGTCCGCGAGATAGAGGGTGCCGTCGTCGCCGTGACACTCCAGCGAGTAGAACTCCCGACTGCGGTGGTCGGCGTACAGGCTCGCGCGCAGGGAGACGACCGGTCCGTCGGCGAACTCGACGGTCGCCTCGACGTGTGCGGGCGCCTCCGGCCGTCGCTCCTCGCGCTCGGGCCAGGCGTCGACGGCGTCGGCCGAGCGCACCCGCGCGACGGGGCCGAACCAGTCGACGAGGACCGACAGCGGATACACCGCGCCGTCGAACAGCGGGCCGACCGCGAGGAAGGAGTCGGGCCGCTCGTGCCACTCGGTCACGCGTCCGACGTGGGCCGTCGCGTACACGAGTCCCACGTCGCCGAGGCGGCCGTCCGACAGCAGCGTCCGCGCGTGGCGCTGGGCGTCGCAGTCGGGGGCGATCGGCGCACAGCCGAGCGCGAGGTCGCGGTCGCGAGCGAGGTCGAGGAGGTCGTCGGCCGCCGTCGGGTCGAGCGCGAGCGGCTTCTCGGAGAAGACGTGGCGACCGGCCTCAAGGCAGGTCCGCGTCACCGGCGCGTGGGCGGCGTGGCTCGTGAGGTTCACGACGAGCGGAGCCGACTCGGCGTCGAGCATCGCCTCGAGGTCGGCGTAGACGGCGGGCGTGTCGCGGGCCCCCGGGGCGTCGGTGCCGTCGTCGTCCGCGTCGCCGGCGGCGTCGGCGAACGACTCCGCTCGGTCGGGATCGAGGTCACAGACGGCCGCCGGCGACAGCGGCGAGTCCGCGAGGCCGGCGGCGTACCGACGCGCGACGGCGCCCGCGCCGACGAACAGGCAGTTCACGGTCGTGACACGTCCCGACCGACCAAATAACCGGAGGTCGAATCGCCGTTCCCTCCGGCGAATCGGGGCGTAGACGGAGAACGGCAGGCTTTTTCGCTCGCCGTCGGAACTCCACTGTAGCCTATGAGCTACGACATCGCCGAACGCCCCGAGGAGGGCGAGACCATCACCCTCGCCGACGAGGAGACGGGCGAACTCGACGTTCCCGAGAACCCGATCATCCCGATCATCCACGGCGACGGTATCGGCACCGACGTCGGCCCCGCGGCCCAGAAGGTACTGGACGCGGCCGCCGAGGCCACGGGCCGGTCCATCGCCTGGATGCGCGTCTACGCCGGCGAGTCCGCCCGCGAGAAGTACGACGAGAACCTGCCCGAGGAGACCGTCGAGGCGTTCCGCGAGTTCCGCGTCGGCATCAAGGGACCGCTGACGACGCCGGTCGGCTCCGGCTTCCGCTCGCTCAACGTCGCCCTGCGGAAGACGCTCGACCTGTACGCGAACGTCCGGCCCACCTACCACCTCGACGGCGTTCCCTCGCCGGTCAAGAACCCCGGCGAGATGGACATGGTCACGTTCCGGGAGAACACCGAGGACGTCTACGCCGGCATCGAGTGGGAGGCCGGCACCGACGAGGTCGAACAGGTTCGCGAGTTCGTCGAGGAGGACATGGGCTTCGACTCGACCATCCACGACGGCCCCGTCGGCATCGGCGTCAAGCCCATCACCGAGTTCGGCTCCAAGCGGCTCATCCGTGAGGCCATCGACTACGCGGTCAAGAACGACCGCGACTCGGTCACGCTCGTCCACAAGGGGAACATCATGAAGTTCACCGAGGCCGCCTTCCGGGACTGGGGCTACGAGGTCGCGGAGGAGGAGTACGGCGAGGACGTGATCACCGAGGACGAGCTGTGGGACGAGCACGACGGCGAGCAGCCCGAGGGCACGGTCGTGGTCAACGACCGCATCGCCGACAACATGCTCCAGCAGCTCCTCACGCGGACCGACCAGTACGAGGTCATCGCGACGATGAACCTCAACGGCGACTACATGTCCGACGCCGCCGGCGCCCAGATCGGCGGCCTCGGCATCGCGCCCGGCGTCAACTACGGCGAGGGCAAGGCGCTGGCCGAGCCGGTCCACGGCTCCGCGCCCAAGTACGCCGGCGAGGACAAGGTCAACCCGACCGCGATGATCCTCTCGGGCCGCGAGATGCTCGACTACCTCGGCTGGAGCGACGCCGCGGACCTCGTCCGCGACGCCGTCGAGCAGCAGATCAGCGAGGGTCGCGTCACCTACGACCTCGAGCGCCAGCGCGAGGGCGCCACGAAGCTCGCCACCTCCGAGTTCGCGGAGGAGGTCGTCGAGCGCATCCACGACCTCGCGTAAGCGCGTCGCCGCGGGCCCCCGGAGTCGCGACCCGCCGTCGGTACGTCCGCGGGCCACACACGACCGAACCTCCGTTTTCGGACTCGGCACCGTCTGATCACAGGTGAGTACCGACGACCCCTTCGCGGGGATCTAGGCCATCCGACGCCGTCGGCGCCGTCACCTCGAGAGCGATGCGGCGAGCGCCGAGAGCGCCTCGCGGCCCCCGCCGACGATCGGATCGCCGTGGCCGACGCAGGCCGTCTCGAAGTCGGGCGCGCGCTCGGCGAGGTCGCGGACGCTGTCGCGAACCGCCCCCGTGTCGTAGCTCACGTACCACGGCGACGGTTCCAACTCGCCGTCGTCCTCGCGCACGAGGTCGCCGAGGAACGCGATCCCGCGGTCCTCGCTGACCCACGCGAGGTGGCCCGGTCCGTGACCGGGCGTGTGGTAGGCGGTGAAGCTCCCGACGGCGTCGCCGTCGTCGACGCGCTCGACCGGCAGGGTCGGGCGGTCGAGGAACGCGCCGGAGACTCGCTGGAGCAGCGCCTTGTGCGGCCACAGTCCCGGCGTCGCCGACCCGTCGAGGAACGACGCGTCCGGGTCGCGAGCGTACACCGGGCAGTCGAGCTCCGGGAGCGACGCGAGCGCGCCGACGTGGTCGTAGTCGTAGTGGGTGAGGAGCACGCCGTCGATCGAGCCCGGATCGATGTCCGCGTTCGAGACGGTCGCGCGGATCGCGCCGGCGTCGCCCGGCACCCCGGCGTCGACGAGGAACAGTCGGTCCCCGTCGCGGACGAGAAAGGCGTTGGAGGCGTTTCCGTCGATGCGCCACAGTCCGTCCGGGTGGTCGGCTCCGCCGGCAGCCCGGGTGTGAGCGGCGTCAGATCCCATGGGATCGGTTCGAAACGGGGCGAGTAAACAGATCCGGCCGCGGCGGGGCCGGCGTCAGTCCCCGAGGATCCGGTCGGCGCACTCGTAGCCCGCGACGACGCCGCCGTTCAGACTTCGCTCGGGGTACTGCGCCTCGCTGGCCATCCCCGCGTAGTACAGTCCCTCCGCGACGTCGTCCGCGAGGTCGTAGGGGACGACCATCTCGCGGTAGCCGCGCTCGTAGACGGGCGCCGCCCGAGGCGCGCGTGCGATGCGGAACTGCGAGACCGATTCGCGCGAGAACGCCGGGAACATCTCCTCGACGTGGTCGAGCCAGCGCTCCTCCACCTCGGCGTCGCTCGCGTCCCAGAGCCACTCGTCGGGCGACTGGACGTAGCTGGCGACGTACAGGAGGTGGTCGCCGCCGTACCGCTCGGGCGGCACGAAGTTCGTGTGCTCGATCAGCGCGCCGAACGGGGCGTCGTGGCCGATGTTGAGCCAGTAGGTGTCCGTCAGCGGCTCGTCCATCGTCGCGACAGCGCAGACGGCGCCCTGGAAGTCGATGTCACAGACGTAGCCGGTGAGGTCCTCCAGCACGTTCGGCATCGTCGCGACGACGACGCCGTCGACGGCCTCCGTTCGCGTCTCGCCGTCCCGTTCGACGGTGACCGCGGAGACGGCGCCGCCCTCGCTGTCGCCGTCCTCGTGGGCGTCGAGGTCGACGACGCGCGCGTTCGTCTCGATGTGCTCGCGCCCCACGTCGTCGATCAGCGCGTCGATGACGGGCGCGAAGCCGCCGTCGAAGTAGCCGAGGATCTCCCCGCGAAGGAGGTCGCGTTCGCCGCGGAACTTCACTCGACCGAGCAGCCACGCCGCGCTCACGTCGTCCTTGCGGGAGCCGAACTTCGCGTCCAGCAGCGGCTCGAAGAAGTTCTCGTACACGCCGCGAGAGGTGTGATCCAACAGGAAGTCCCTGATCGGCACGTCCTCGAAGTCCGCGAGGTCGTCGTACGTGTCGAACGAGGGGATCCCGCCGCGAACGTCGACCTCGAGGGTGAGCATCCCGAGGCGGAACTTGTCGTACACGCTCATGTGCGGGTACGCGAGGATCTGCCACGGGGTGTCCAGCGGATGGACGACGCCGTCGACGTAGTACGCGTTCTTGCCGACCAGCCACTCCAGACGGTCACCCAGCCCCAGGTCCTCGGCCAACTCGACGATCGTCTCCTCGGACTTCGAGAGGTGGTGATAGAACTGCTCGATGTCGTCGCCGGCGGTCCCGTAGGTGCGCGCGAGCCCGCCCAGCGCGTCCTCGCCGCCGGCCTCGTACACCGTCACCTCGCGCCCGTTCGCGCGCAGGCGACGTGCGGCGGCCAGCCCCGCGATGCCGCCGCCGACGATAGCGATCATGGCCGGGAATGCGCGACGGCGTGGCAAGTCGCTTGTGGATGGCCGGCGGGGGGAAGTCGCCATGCGGGGCGCCGTGCGAGCGCCCGGCGGGAACGCTGAAACCCCCGGGGACCGAACGACGGAGCATGACGGACGACGACATCGAGGTGGAAGTTGAGGTGGAAGTGGAGGTCGACGGCGACGAGCTCGAGGCCGAGGTCGGCGACGCCACCGAGTACGAGGCCGAGTTGGAGACCGACGGGCTGGAGATCGAGATCGGCGTCGAGGTGGAGCGCCACGACAGGGTCGGTTCCACGGAAACCGACCACGGCGAGCACGACGGGACCGATCACGGGGACCACGAGGAGCCCGATCACGGGGACCACGACCGAGACGACGGTGACGGTGCTGGGGACGGCCACGAGGAGTAAGGGAACGAACGGGTCGGCGCCGAACGCGCTTTTTAACCCACGCGGCCGCCAACGACGGGTATGAGCGAACCGCGCGTCCCCGGAGGCGGGGACGACGCCGTCGAGTTGCCCTGCGGCGAGACGCGGGCGCTGTCGGTGTTCGATCTCGGCATGCGCGAGTACGACTGCGCCTGCGGCGCGAGTCACGGCGTCGTCACCGACGTGAACCCGCCGGAACGCTTCCTCCCGGAGTTCCTCGTCACGACCCTGCGGGAGGCCGTCGAGACGAGCAGCGACGAGATGCCCGAGTTCGGAACCCCGCACCTCATGGGGGTCGTGCTGGAGGAGTTCCCCGACCGGGTGACGGCCGTCGACGCCAGCGAGAACCCCGATATGGGGTACTCGATGCTGTGGGTGACCGAGTTCGACTCGCGGCGCCTCCACGAGGTCATCGTCGAGTTGGTGATCGAGTTGATGGAGCACGCGGTGAGCCACGCCGACGACTCGACCGCGATGACGCAGTTCGAGGAGAAGATGCTGGAGTTCGACGTGGCGGAGTTCGTCGACCAGTACCGGGCGGAGCGGGACCTCGACGCCGACGACGTGTACGTCTGATCCCGCCGGTCCGTCCAGTCCCGCGACTGTCTCTACCCCGAGGATCGCCGCTCCCGAGTTGCTTTCGACCACGACCGGCCAGCGATAGCGACAGGAAACGAGCTCGGAGGGCGGCGTGTGCCACACCGCACCATTACGAATTTCGTAATAGAGCTACGAAAATCGGTGCGAGTCGTCGGCCTTATTACGATGAGCGCACTCGATGGCGGTAATGAGTCAGGAGACCGACGGGGAGGAGCGCACTATCCTCCTCATCGGCAGCGGGCCCATCCAGATCGGACAGGCGGCAGAGTTCGACTACTCCGGCGCGCAGGCGTGTCGTGCGCTGCAGGAGGAGGGCGCGCGAGTCGTCCTCGTCAACTCCAACCCGGCGACGATCATGACGGACCCCGAGATGGCGGACAAGGTGTACATCGAGCCGATCACGGTCGAGGCCATCTCGGAGGTCATCGCGACGGAGACGCCGGACGGCGTCATCGCCGGCCTCGGCGGGCAGACCGGCCTCAACGTCACGGCAGAACTGGCCGAGGAGGGCGTGCTCGAGGAGTACGACGTGGACATCATGGGCACGCCGCTGGACACCATCTACGCGACCGAGGACCGCGACCTGTTCCGCCAGCGGATGGAGGAGCTGGGCCAGCCGGTCCCCGCCTCGACCACCATCTCGCTGGACGAGGGCGAGGTGGTGGCCCAGTTGACCGAGGCCGACCTGCGCGAACGCGTCGAGGACGCCGTCGACGCCGTCGGCGGCCTCCCGGTCATCGCGCGCACGACCTACACCCTCGGCGGGAGCGGGTCGGGCGTCGTCGACGAGATGGAGGAGCTGCTCGACCGCGTGCGGAAGGGGCTGCGCCTCTCGCGCAACTCCGAGGTGCTCATCACGGAGTCCATCTCCGGGTGGGTCGAACTGGAGTACGAGGTGATGCGCGACGCGGACAACTCGTGTGTCATCATCTGCAACATGGAGAACCTCGACCCCATGGGCATCCACACGGGCGAGTCGACCGTCGTCACGCCCTCGCAGGTCATCCCCGACGACGGCCACCAGGAGATGCGCGACGCCGCGCTCGAGGTCATCCGCGACCTCGGTATTCAGGGCGGCTGTAACATCCAGTTCGCGTGGCGCGACGACGGCACACCCGGCGGCGAGTACCGCGTCGTCGAGGTGAATCCGCGGGTCTCCCGCTCGTCGGCGCTGGCCTCGAAGGCGACGGGCTACCCCATCGCCCGCGTCACCGCGAAGGTCGCGCTCGGCAAGCGGCTCCACGAGATCACGAACGAGATCACCGGGGAGACGACCGCCGCGTTCGAGCCCGCGATCGACTACGTCGTCACGAAGGTGCCGCGCTGGCCCATCGACAAGTTCGAGGACACCGACTTCACGCTCTCGACGGCGATGAAGTCGACCGGCGAGGCGATGGCTATCGGTCGGACCTTCGAGGAGAGCCTCCTGAAGGCGTTACGCTCCTCCGAGTACGACCCCGCGGTCGACTTCGGGGACCTCGAGGACGACGAACTCACCGAGGAGTACCTCGTCCGCCCCAGTCCGGACCGGCCGTACGCGATGTTCGAGGCGTTCGAGCGCGGGTTCTCGGTCGATGCGGTCGTCGAGGCGACGGGTATCTACGAGTGGTACGTCGAGCGGTTCGCCCGCATCGTCGAGGCGAGCAAGGAGGTCGTCGACGGGGAGTTCACCCCCGCGGCGACCGCCGGCTTCACCAACGCGGAGATCTCGGCGCTCGCGGGCAACGTCTTCGAGGACAGCAGCCTCACGTGGCTCCCCGAGACGCGCGGGGCGTGGCGCACCGCGGAGGCGACGGAGGCGGCCGCCGCGGGCGCCGCCGGCGTCGAGACCACCGACGACGGCGTTCCCGTCTCGGCGGCGCGCGCCGGCGTCGGCGAGGTCGAGGCGAACGTCCCCGGCCGGACGTACAAGCAGGTCGACACCTGCGCCGGCGAGTTCCAGGCGTCGACGCCGTACTACTACTCCTCGCGCAAGCCGGAGTGGTTCTCCGGGCCGTTCGAGGGCGAGGCCGCCGGCGGGGAGCTCCGAGTCGACCGCGACGCCGAGAGCGTCGTCGTCGTGGGGGGCGGTCCCATCCGCATCGGGCAGGGCGTCGAGTTCGACTACTGCTCGGTCCACGCGGTGCGCGCGCTGCGCGAGCAGGGCATCGAGGCGCACGTCGTCAACAACAACCCCGAGACGGTGTCCACCGACTACGACACCTCCGACGGGCTGTTCTTCGAGCCGATCACCGCCGAGGAGGTCGCCGACGTGATCGAGGCGACCGCCGCCGACGGCGTGATGATCCAGTTCGGCGGACAGACCTCCGTCGACATCGGCGAGCCGCTGCGCGACGAGCTGGAGCGCCGCGGCGTCGAGTGCGACATCATGGGCACCGCCGTCGAGGCGATGGACCTGGCGGAGGACCGCGACCGCTTCAACCGGCTCATGGACGAGCGCGGTATCGCCCAACCGGAGGGCGGCAGCGCGACCAGCGAGGCGGAGGCGCTGGATCTGGCCCGGGAGCTGGGCTATCCGGTGCTCGTCCGTCCGAGCTACGTGCTCGGCGGGCGCGCGATGCGCGTCGTCGACGACGACGCGGAGCTGAAGGAGTACATCGAGGAGGCCGTGCGGGTCTCGCCGGACAAGCCGATCCTCGTCGACGAGTTCCTCGCGGACGCGGTGGAGCTCGACGTCGACGCCGTCTCCGACGGCGAGGACGTGCTCATCGGCGGCGTGATGGAGCACGTCGAGGCCGCGGGCGTCCACTCGGGCGACTCCGCGTGCGTCATCCCGCCGCGCTCGCTCGACGCGGAGACGATGACCCGCGTGCGCGAGGTGACCGAGGAGATCGCCGACGCGCTGGACACGGTCGGTCTCATGAACGTGCAGCTGGCCGTGCGGGACGGCGAGGTGTACGTGCTTGAGGCGAACCCGCGCTCCTCCCGCACGGTCCCGTTCGTCTCGAAGGCGACGGGCGTCCCCATCGCGAAGTTGGCCGCGCGCGTGATGGCCGGCGAGTCGCTGGCCGACATTGACGTCGACGAGGCCGTGCCCGAGCACTTCTCGGTGAAGGAGGTCGTCCTCCCGTTCGACCGGCTGCCGAACTCGGACCCGCGCCTCGGCCCCGAGATGAAGTCGACGGGCGAGGTGATGGGGACGGCGAGCGACTTCGGCGTCGCCTACGGGAAGGCGCTCGACGCCGCCGGACAGCGGCTCCCCGACGGCGGCACGGTCGCCATCGAGACCGTCGGCGACAGCCTCCCGCTGAAGGCCACTGAGGGGTACGAACACCTCCGTGCGGGGCTGGAGGAGTACTACGAGATCGAGCCCGTCGGCGACGTGGAGGAGGCGCTGCGCCGCGGCGACATCGACCTCCTGATCTCCGACGAGGTCGACGCGTTGCGCGCGGCCGTCTCCGAGGAGGTCGCGTACCTCTCGACGACCGAGTCCGTCGAGGCGTCGCTGGAGGCGCTCGCCTCCCGCGGGAAGGACCTCGACGTGCTCGCGGTCTCCGAGCGCCCGCGCAACTTTGAGGCGTGGGGTCGCGCCGACGACTGAGGCACTCGACGACCCGACGCGCGACGAACGCCGCGACCCGTCGACCGTAGCCGCGACCCGTTTTTACCGTTTCCCGCGTACGGCCGCACATGAGCGACGACCCGACCGGCTCCACGAGCACTCCCGACGGTTCCGACCGACTACCGGCGGATCTCGCCGACGTGTTCCCGGCGTACGACGAGATCGGGGACGCCGACCTCCGTGCCGGCGTCCGCGGCGCGTACGCGCTCGCGCTTGCCGAGACCGAGTGGGACGACCTCCGGGCGGTCCCGTGGCTCCCGGACGAACAGGCGCGCCTCGGACTCCCCGACGAGACTACCATCGAGCACGTCAACGACGTGGCTACGCTGTCGACGGCACTGGCCGATGAGTTGCTCGAACGTCGACCGGACCTCGGGCTCGACCGCGACCTCGTCGTCGCGGGCGCGCTCGTCCACGACATCAGCAAGCTGTACGAGTTCTCCCCCGAGGGGGCGGGCGGGGTCGCCCCCGAAGACGACGAGGCGGCCGTGGACGGGTCACACGGCACCGACTACTACGATCTCCTCGGCCACCCGTACGTCGGCGTCCACGTCTGTGAGGCCGCGGGGCTGCCGGTCGTGTTGTCGCACATCGTGCTCTCACACACCGGACGGACGAACGTGGAGCCGGCGACGCTCGAGGCCACGGTTGTCAAGCGCGCGGACGAGGTCGCCGCCGCGGCGATACGATCGCCGGCGCTGGCGGACCTGCGCGACGCGTGACTCGGTCGTCCGGAGAGCGTCGGACGGTCCCCACGTTACTGGAGCTTCCCGAGCGCCTCGAAGAAGTCCGAGGAGGGCCCGGCGATCCGGACCGGCGGCTCCGTCGTCGCGACGGTCACTTCCGTGGGCACGTCGAGGGTGCGCTGCCCCCGGCCGTCGGTGATGACGGCGGCCTCGTCGGCGTCGGTGAGCGTGACGCTCACCGAGGCGTCGGGACCCGCAAGCAACGGGGGCATTCCCCCCTCAGCACACATCTCGGTGACGACGAGGCCGTCGACCGACGGGTGGACGAGCGGCCCGCCCTCCGAGAGGTTGTACGCGGTCGACCCGGTCGGCGTCGCGACGAGCACGCCGTCGGCGTGGCCGCTCGAGTACAGCGAGCCGTCGACGCGAACCTCGTAGCCGACGCCGCCGCCGCGGCCCCGACGGCCGCCCTGCACGACGACCTCGTTGGCCGCCGGCTCCGAGCGCCAGCCGTCGCACGCGGCGGCGAGTCGGGGGGCCTCGCGCACGCGTATCCCCTCGCCGCGGAAGGCCTCGACCTCCGCGAGCACGGCGTCGACGGCCTCCTCGGGGGCGACCGCGTTGAGAAAGCCCACCTCGCCGAGGTTCACGCCCAGGATCGGCACACCGCCGGCGCCGCGGGCCGCGAACAGAAACGTGCCGTCGCCGCCGACGGAGACGACGAGGTCGACGCCGTCCATCTCGGCGACGGGGATCCCATCGAGGTCGAGCGCGTCGGCGGTCGCCTCGTCGACGGCGACGCGAACGTCGACCTCGAGGAGCCTGTCGCGGAGGTCCTCCGCGAGGAACGCCGCACGGTTGTTCCCCTTCTGGGCGACGATGCCGACTTCCATACGCGCCCGTCGCCGTCCCCGGGCAAAAAGTCATCCGACAGGGACCCGCCGCCCGCACGGTGTCCCCGTCGGCGCGCTGGGGAACATTCATGCCCGCGGACCGCCTCCAAAGTGACGATGAGCGAGCGACCGACGACGCCGTACGCCGTCCACGACCCGCCGCGGTCGGCGCCAGTCGGTTGGAATCGCGGGGAGGACCGACCGTGAGCGACGACGACTGGTTCGAACGCGCGCTCCGTGAAACCGACCGGGACGACGAGCGGGAACCGGACGACGGCGATGCGGGAACCGAGCCGGACGAGGGCCGGCCGGACGATGGCGACGCCGGGACGGGCGTCGAACGGGGGGACCTCGGCGACGCGACCGCCGACACGGGGACGCCGGATCCCGTCGACGAGGACGTGTTCGGTGGCGAGGAGTTCGGCGAAGGGGGGTTCGACGAAGAGGGGTTCGACGGAGACGAGTTCGACGGGGACGGATTCGGCGGCCTCGACGGGGACGGAGGCGTCGACGACGGCGGAGGAGGTCCGGACCGTCTGACGGGGGACGCGGAGGACGACCGGGCGACCCCGGCGGACACCGTAGACGACGCCGACCCGTTCGGCGGCGTGAACGGCGAGGCCGCGGACAGTGCGACCGCCGGCCGCGAGTCCGGCGACGGCGGCCCGGAGAACGACCCGTTCGGCGAGGACTTCGGCGCCGCGATGGATCGGTCGCCCGGAGTGGACGGACCGGACGCCGTCGCGTCGAGTGGGGGCGGCGCCGACTTCGGCGGCGGGTTCGGTGGCTTCGGCACCGGGGCCGGCGGCGACGACGCCGGGCGCGGCCCGGAGTTCGACGAGGAGGAGTTCGACTCCGACATCGATCGCATCGACGTCGGGATCGAGGGCCTCGACGAGATGATCCTCGGCGGGATTCCCGAGCGGTCGCTGATGGCGGTCATCGGGAGCGCGGGGACGGGGAAGACGACGTTCGGACTCCAGTTCCTCAAGGAGGCGCTAGAGAACGACGGCGACGCGGTGTACATCACCCTCGAGGAGTCCAAGGAGGCGATCCTCTCGACGGCCGAGGAGAAGGGGTGGGAGTACCGCCGGTACGCCGAGGAGGACCGGCTCGCGGTCATCGCGATGGACCCCATCGAAATGGCGAACTCGCTGGACTCCATCCGGGACGACATCTCCCGGCTCATCACCGAGTTCGGGGCCGACAGGCTCGTCCTCGACTCGGTGTCGCTGCTGGAGATGATGTACGACACCCCGAGCAAGCGACGCTCGGAGGTGTTCGACTTCGCCCGTTCGCTGAAACAGGCCGGCGTGACGACGATGCTGACCAGCGAGGCCTCCCAGGAGAACGCCTACGCCTCCCGTCACGGCATCGTCGAGTACCTCACCGACGCCGTGTTCGTCCTCCAGTACGTCCGCCCGTCGGACTTCCGTGAGACCCGCCTCGCGGTCGAGATACAGAAGATCCGCGACGCGAACCATTCCCGCGAGACGAAGCCCTACGAGATCATGAGCGACGGCATCTCGGTGTACCGACAGGCGAACATCTTCTGACCGACCGCGGTTCCGACGGCGGGGACTCGCCCGGCCGGCCGAGGACCAGATCGATCGGTCTCTACAGATAAGCAAGGCGCGAGTGTCTCGGACCATGACCCCGAGGCGGTTCACTGTGCACGGTCGCGGTCCTCGCCCGGCGACTGGCTGCATTCGTCCCGTGTTCTCACTGTCGTGGTCCTCCCATCGATCGTCGCTACCTTCCTGTCGCCCCGCCGCCGACGGATCACGATCCTTCACGAATGTCGACAATATAATGGATATTCATACGCTATTCGTCTGTAATGGTCGATGATATTCGTTTATTCGGCGAAAGTATGAACAGATATTTGATTGTGGGGCCATAGTAGTGTGGTAATGGCAACTACGAGTTCGAGCATCGACGCGGCGGACGCGCGGGCGGGCGGGTCGGGCGCGGCGGCGGTCGGCGCGTTCGACCGGGTGCTTCTCGCGGTCGACGACGACACGGACGAACGGGTACGCGACGTGGCGGTCTCGCTGGCTGCCGCACACGGCGCCGAGTTGGACGCGCTGTCGGTCGTTCCGATGGACGCGTCGGTGGACCACTGGGACATGATCGTCGAACGGCGCGAGGCGGAGGCGGAGACGGCGCTCGACGCCGTCGGCGATGCCGGCCTGGAGGCGGGCGTGCCGGTACACAAGCGGCTCCGCTACGGCACGCCATCGGCGGAGATCGGCCTGTACGCCGACGGCAACGACGTCGACCTCGTCGTCGTCGCCGAACCCGACCGGAGCGGGCTCAAGCGGCTGTTCTCCCCGTCCAATCTGGCGAGCAACGTGCGGGACACGACCGCCGTGCCCGTCGTTTCCGTCCCGACGAACGAGTGACGCGCGACGGTTGAGCAGGGCGATGGCCGACGACGTCGTGGCCGGGGACCGGAGCCCCGGCGCCGATCCGGCGGGTCAGACCTCGGCCGTCCAGTAGGAGACGGAGGAGAGCTTCTCCCCGAGCGCGTTCGATCCGACCGCCTGATCGAGCGACCAAAACGGGTCGGCGACGGCGTTGGGGACCTCACGGTAGAACCCGTAGGGGAACACGAAGTCGTGGTCGACACGCCGGAGACGCAGTCCGGCGCCGTCGATGAGCCGCTCGACCTCCTCGCGGCCGTACAGCCGCGATCCCATCGGCAGCGCCCAGTTGTAGAGGACGCGGAAGGAGGACCCACGGAACGTGTCGAAGAAGACGACGTCCTTGGAGACGCGAGCCATCTCCGCGAGGAACTTCGCCGGGGTGTCCGCGAGGTGGAAGAAGCGCATCGCGAACACGGCGTCGAAGTGGTCGTCGGGGAACGGCAGCCGGGCGGCGTCGCCGCGCATGAACTCGACGGTCGACTCGAGTCCGGCGCGGCGGGCCTTCTCTCGGCCCTGCGCCAGCATCGCGTCGGAGATGTCGAGGCCGACGATGTCGGCGCCCCGCTCGGCGAGCATCACGGTGAACCGACCGGTGCCGCAGGCGATCTCGAGCACGCGCTCGTCCTCGACCGGCCCGAGCGCCTCGAGTACGGCGCGCTTCTCGCGGCGGTCGATGAGCCGTCCGCCCTTCGAGAATCGCTTATCGTCGTACTCCTCGGCGACCGAGTCGGCCTGGTACCACTCCTGGCCCTTCACACTACACCAGACTGTTCGGGCGAGCGGTAAAACGATACTGATAGCCCGACGACCGGGACGCCGTCGGCCGGCCTCGCCACCCCCGGATTCAGGTCCGGTATCCGGCGGCGGTTGCCGGCTCGATCACCCGCTGGTGACGATCCGCTCCGTCGGGATACGGACGATGACACGGGGTCCGGACTCCTCGCCGTGGTGCGGGTACTCGTCGACGTCGAAGTACCGTCGGGCCAGCTCGTCGATGTGTTCGACGGCCCCCTCCTCGGTGAGCTCGGCCTCGCCCATCACGGACACGTAGCGGTACGGGTCGTCGGGGTCGGTGACCGAGACTCCGACCTTCGGGTTGTTCCGAACGTTTCGTTCCTTGCGTCGTCCGCGGGCGGTGTTCACGAGCACGTACTCGCGTTCGTCGTGATCGACCCACACCGGCGTCACCTGCGGGGTGCCGTCCGGCATGACCGTCGAGAGGTGGGCGAACGACTCCGACTCGAAGATGTCGACGTGTGACTCGGGGATCACGCCGGCACACTCGTCCGGCGGTCACTTGGTCGTTCGCGTCCCGCCGCTCCCGTCCGCGTCGTTGTGGCCGACCCTCGGTGTCGCTTCCGATACACGTGTCGACGCGAGTATCGGGAGACGGCGTCGCCTTCCCCCCTCACGATCGCTCTCTTATAATGAGTATAAGGGATATAGGGGGGTTGCACTTGTATTGAGGCAACCTTTACCATTACCCTCGGACTTGAGACTGGTATGAGCACCAGTACCGCGGACCCGGACGCCGCAGACGCGCTCACCGACACGGAGTATCGCGACCTCCTCAGGGATCTGCCCCCGAGCGCGAAGCTCGTCGCCAAGGTCCTCGAGGGCGACGCGCCGCTCTCGCAGGGTCAGTTGGCCGAGGAGTCGCTGCTGCCCGACCGCACCGTGCGCTACGCGCTCAACCGGCTGGAGGAACAGGGACTCGTCGGCTCGCGCTACTCGTTCAAGGACGCGCGAAAGCAGGTCTACTACCTGAACCGCTGACCGGTCGACCGTCCATCCGAACCGCCGACCGTTCGAACGCCTCCGCGAGCCGTGAGGGCCCCGTCGTCGGCCGTGCGTTCGGCTCAACCCCGGTATGAATCCCCCCTTTTAAGTCTCCGACCACCTAGCACCGGCTATGGAGATCTCGGTTGTCGTCCCGACGCTCAACGGTCGGGACAGGCTGGCGACGGCCCTCGACGCGCTGGCGGCCGTCGCGCCGAACGTGGAGGTGATCGTCGTGAACGGTCCCTCCGCCGACGGGACGACCGGGATGGTGCGCGACCGCGACGACGTGGACGTCCTCGTCGAGATCGCGGCGCGCAACGTGAACGTCGCCCGCAACGCGGGCCTCGAGGTGGCGACCGGGGACGCGATCGGGTTCCTCGGCTACGACCACGAACTCGAACCGGGGTGGCGCGAGGCCGTCGAGGAGGCGCTCGCCGAGGGCGCGTCGGTCGTCACCGGACCCCTGCGGCGGACGGTGCGCGGCGGCGCGACCAGCGACGGGCTCGAGCGTCGTCGGATCGCCGACCGGGAGGTGTCGTACTTCAACGGCCGCAACGTCGTCTTCGCGCGGCACGTTCTGGAGGAGCTGGACGGCTTCGACGAGTACCTCGAGACCGGCGGCGCCCGCGACGCCGCCCACCGCCTCGCCGGGATGGACGTGGACGTGACCTGGCGGGGCGACGTCGCGGCCAGACGCCCGACTGAGGCCACCGACGGAGGGATCGAGCGCCGCGACCTCGGCTGGAAGTACCGGGCGCTCGCGTACCGACTCACGAAGAACTACGGGCTCCGTCCGACGGTGCTGCGCCGAACGATCGGCCACGCCGTCGGCGACGCCACGGACGCGATGCGCGACGTCCTCGGCGGCGAGGCGACCCCGACGTCGTGGGCGCGGAACGGACGCGACGTGGTCGGGGGGATCTCCACGGGAGCGTCAGATGGCCTCGTCGCTCGCGCGCGTGACCGCTCCCCGAAGCGGAACCCCAATGGGGTCACCGTGCGCGCCGACCGGGCCGTCGCTCGGTACGACCGGCGAACGGAGTAGGCGATCGATACGGAGTCAGGTGTCGGCGCCGGGCGCCAGTCCCTCGATGACGCGCGCGGCGTTCTTCGAGAGCGCGCGGTCGAGGAGGTCCTCAGGCACGTCGAGCGTGAGCACCTCCATCACGCCCACGTCCGGGTGCGTGTCGGGTGCGCCCGAGCCGAACAGGACGCGGTCGGGGTGCTCCAGCAGGCCGCGTTCCAGGACATCCCGGAACCGCACGAACGCCGTGTCGAGGTACAGGTCGTCGTAGGAGTCCAACAGCTCCAGCGCCTCGTCCATCAGCCTCCGGTCGAGGGGGTAGCCCCCGAACGACGAGAGGACCGTCGGGAAGTCGTACGACAGTACCGTCTCGGCGACCGCGTCCGGCGGATAGCCGCGCCCGGCGTGGACGAGCACGGGCTCGCCGGCGGCCGCGATCTGCTCGAGCGTCGCCTCCGTGGGGAGCCCGTCGGTCAGCGGGTCGAGCACGAAGCCGTGGAGGCGGCTGTCGTAGGCGTACTGCTCGACGTCGCCGGGGTCGCTGTGGTGATCCGCGGGGGCCGCGGCGAGGTTGCGCAGCCTCGAGACCGCCGAGTCGCCGGGATCACGGGGACCGTTCAGTCGCGCCATCGCGCGGAACGGTCGATCGACCGAGAGGCGCGCGACGGCGTTGTTCGCGCGGAGGTACCCCTCGCCCGCCGGGCGCGGTCCCGGGGAGACCGCCGACAGCACGACGCCCGCCTGGTGCATCTCGCGCTGGAGTCGCTCGGGGGAGATGTCGCGCCCCCGGGAGGCAACGACGGCCCCGTCGCCGGGATCGAGGCGGGCGTGCACGTCGACCACGCGAAACCCGTGCTCCAACTCCAGCATCTATCCGTTCCCAACGACGCGCTCGACTTGAGTGTTGCACTCTCCGGCCCCCGCACGATCGACCCCTTTCGGCGGACAGTCGGGCGTCCGACCGTCCGGGCCGCGACTCGTGGCGTGCGACGGGTTCGCGTGTCGCCCCCGGCCGACCCGGCGGCCTTCGAGTCAGACGGTCGGCAGCGACCACCCGCGCCGCACCGCGACCAGCCGGAGGGCGAACACGCCGACGGCGACCCCGAGCGTCGCCGTCGCCCCCCGGACGCCGGCCGCGGCGGCGACGACGTAGGCGACGCCGCCGATCAGCGCGGGCGTCGCGTAGAAGTCCTCGCGGAGCACGACCGGCGTCCGCGTGAGCAGCAGGTCAGACAGCGAGCCGCCGCCGACGCCGGTGAGCGTGGCGGTGACGACGACGCCGAACGCCGAGAGCCCGGCGCCGGCGCCGACGGCCGCGCCGGAGGCGGCGAACGCCGCGAGTCCGACCGCGTCGGCGACGACGAACGCCGGGTGGTCGCGGACGCGGCCGGTGCCGCCGGACAGCGCCCACGCGAGGAGGAGCCCGACGCCAACCCCCCCGAGGACGACGAGGACGTCGCCCGTCGAGCGGAGCGCGGCGGGGACGCGGCCGACGAGCACGTCGCGGATGGTGCCGCCGCCCAGCGCCGTGAGGACGCCGAGCGTGGCGACGCCGAACGGGTCGAGTTCCGCGTCGGCGCCCTTGAGCGACCCCGCGACGGCGAACGCCAGCAGCCCCACGAGGTTCATCGCGGCCACCGCGGCGGCGGCGCTTGCGACCTCCACGGGTCAGGCCGTCGGCACCGTCGCCGCGATCGCCTCCTCGAAGGAGAGCGTCACGGCCCGGCCCGGCGCCAGATCGAACGCCTCGTCGCCGCGTCCCTGGTTCGCGTCGCACTCGACGAAGCCGTGACTGCCGACGGTGACCAGCGGGTCGTGTTTGTCCACGTCGGCGAACGTCTCGACGACGGGCACCTCTCGGACGCCGGCGGCCGTCTCGACGGCGATGGGCTCGCCGACGCGCCCCTCGAGGAACGAGCCGGGGACGTTGGTGATCGCGTTGCCGAAGTCGTCGACGACGAGCACCTCCCCGGCGGCCGTCTCCGCCTCTACCCACGCTTCGGGGAGCGCGTACTCGTCGTACTCATCGGTTCGCGAGAGGCCCTCCAGCGACTCGATCGCGTCGACGCCGGCCTCGTGGACGCGGGCGGCGGTGGGCGCGAACACGTCCCGTCCGTGGAACGTGCTCGACCGGGGGTCTGCGTCGTCGACCGCGAACACCTCGACCCCCTCGTCGGGGTCGGCACCGGCGTCGCCGTCGTCCGTCGCCGCCGCCAGCGCCCTCGCGGGCGGGAGGAGACAGCCGTTGTCGGGACCGACGAGCGCGTGTCCGCCCGCGCGAACGCAGACGGCCGCGCGGTCAGTGCCGACCCCGGGGTCGACGACGACGAGGTGGACCGCCGGCGGGAACTCCGGGAGGACGAAGCGCAGCCAGAAGGCGGCCGCACGGGGATCGCCCTGCGGGAGGTCGTGCGTGACGTCGACGAGGTCGCTCACGCCGTGCGAGCGGAGCACTCCCTTCATCGCGGCGGGGTACGGGCTGCCGAAGTCGGATGCGAGCGTCAACACGGATCGATCACTCCGGGTCGGGCGCGACGTCGCGATCGATCGGCCCGTCGCAGTCCGTGCCGTTGGCGTCCGAGGAGGCCACCTGTCGGATGCGGTCGACGCCGTCGATCTCCTCGATCGTCCCGGCGACCTCCTCGGGGACGAGTCCCTTCCAGCCGTCGCCGCGGATCATTCGCTGGCGAAGCTCGCTCCCCTCCAACACCTCCCGTCGGAACATCGGCGACGAGCGAACCTCGACGCCGGCCTCCTCGAACAGCCGAACCACGAGCGGGTTGTTGGAGTACGCCACGTCGAACTTCGGCGACATCGACTGGACATGGCTCACCCACACGGAGTTGCGCTCGAGGTCCTCGATCGGAACCACGTACGTTGTCACGTCCAGATCACCCAAGGCTTTCGTCACCATCATGACGCGCTCGCCGGCCGTGAACGGGTTGCGACGGGTGTGCGAGTCGCCCGCCGAGCCGATGCCGAGGACGAGCTCGTCCACCTCGCCCGCGATCTCCTCGACCATGTGGTGATGGCCGTTGTGGTACGGCTGGAACCGCCCGATGTAGAACCCCCGCATGCGTGGACGTATCTCGTGGCGAGTTTAAAAGCCCGGCGAGTGGCGCGGATGCCCTCGAATGGCGCTCTCAGGGTCTCTGTTGCCGGTTCCCGTTCGGGCGGAGGGGACTCACAGGGGGAGAAAGTATATGAATCGACAGACCCTGTTCTTCGGTAGCGACGATTCTATGAGCAACGATCGAAACGACAGCCGGGACGGCGGTGATGTCCTGGATCCGGAGGACGCCCCCGACGGCGGCGATCCCGACACGAACGGGACCGGCGGCGGGAGGTCCGGCGGAACGACCGGCGGTCGGTCGGTGGGCGCCTCCAACGATCCATCCGATCAGCAAGCGGACATCGACGACCTCGGAAGCGACGTCGAGATCGACGCCGAGATCGACGAGGAGGCCGCGGAGGACCACCTCCTCGGCGGCCTCCAGATCGATTCGACCGACGACATCGAGGTCCCCGACCGCTTGGTCGACCAAGTGATCGGACAGGAGCACGCCCGCGACGTGGTGATGAAGGCGGCCAAACAGCGGCGCCACGTGATGATGATCGGCTCGCCCGGAACGGGCAAGTCGATGCTCGCGAAGGCGATGTCCGAACTGCTCCCGAAGGAGGAGCTACAGGACGTGCTCGTGTATCACAACCCCGACGACGGCAACAATCCCAAGGTGCGGACTGTGCCGGCGGGCAAGGGCGAACAGATCGTCGAGGCCCACAAGGAGGAGGCCCGGAAGCGCAACCAGATGCGCAGCTTCCTCATGTGGATCATCATCGCGGTGGTGCTGGGCTACTCGCTGCTCGTCGTGAGCAACATCCTGCTCGGCATCCTCGCGGCCGGTATCATCTACCTCGCGTTCCGGTACGGCTCCCGGGGCTCGGACTCCATGATCCCGAACCTCCTCGTCAACAACGCCGACGAGCAGTCGGCGCCGTTCGAGGACGCCACCGGCGCCCACGCCGGCGCGCTGCTGGGCGACGTTCGCCACGACCCGTTCCAGTCGGGCGGGATGGAGACGCCGAGCCACGACCGCGTCGAGGCCGGCGCCATCCACAAATCGAACAAGGGCGTCCTGTTCGTCGACGAGATCAACACCCTCGACATCCGGTCCCAGCAGAAGCTGATGACCGCGATCCAGGAGGGCGAGTTCTCGATCACCGGCCAGTCCGAGCGCTCCTCGGGCGCGATGGTCCAGACGGAGCCGGTGCCGACGGACTTCATCATGATCGCGGCGGGGAACCTCGACGCGATGGAGAACATGCACCCGGCGCTGCGCTCGCGCATCAAGGGGTACGGTTACGAGGTGTACATGGACGACACCATCGACGACACACCCGAGATGCGGCGCAAGTACGCCCGCTTCGTCGCACAGGAGGTGGCCAAGGACGGTCGTCTCCCGGCGTTCGCCGACGAGGCCATCGAGGAGCTCATCCTCGAGGCGCGCCGTCGCGCGGGCCGGAAGGGACACCTCACGCTGAAGCTGCGGAACCTCGGCGGGCTCGTCCGCGTCTCGGGTGACATCGCCCGGGGCGAGGACGCCGACCGCGTCACTCGCGACCACGTGCTGCAGGCGAAGGGGCGCTCGCGCTCCATCGAGCAGCAGCTCGCCGACGACTACATCGAGCGGCGCAAGGACTACGAGCTGCAGGTCGCCGACGGCTTCCAGGTCGGTCGCGTGAACGGCCTCGCCGTCATGGGCGAGGACTCGGGCATCATGCTTCCGGTCATGGCCGAGGTCACGCCCTCGCAGGGGCCGGGACAGGTGATCGCCACGGGTCAGCTCCAGGAGATGGCCGAGGAGTCCGTCCAGAACGTCTCGGCTATCATCAAGAAGTTCTCCGACGAGGACATCACCGAGAAGGACATCCACATCCAGTTCATCCAGACCGGCCAGCAGGGCGTCGACGGCGACTCGGCGTCGATCACGGTCGCGACGGCCGTCATCTCCGCGCTGGAGGGGATGGGCGTCGATCAAAACCTCGCGATGACCGGCTCGCTGTCGGTCCGGGGCGACGTGCTCCCGGTCGGCGGCGTCACCCACAAGATCGAGGCCGCCGCCAAGTCCGGCTGCAGCCGGGTCATCATCCCCAAGGCGAACGAGCAGGACGTGATGATCGAGGAGGAGTACGAGGAGATGATCGAGATCATCCCGGTCTCGCACATCTCGGAGGTGCTCGACATCGCGCTGGAGGGCGAGCCCGAGAAGGACTCGCTAGTCGCCCGGCTCAAGAGCATCACCGGCTCCGCGCTGGAGAAGACGGGCGAGGGGGCCGGCGCCGGCCCGACCAGCCCCAGCCCGCAGTAGCGACCCGACATGACGCGCTGGACGGCGTTCGCCGGCCTGACGGGCGTCGTCCTCTTCCTGTTGCTCGGCCTCGCGCGGCTCTCCGCGGCGCAGTTCGCCCCGACTTCACGACCCGACCGCCGCGAGCGTGGCGGCAGCGACGACGACTCCCGATGGGCCCCGGAAGACACGGCCCCCGTGGCGCAGTCGCCGTCCCACCCGGCACACGACGCCGCGCCGACACTCTCCACGCCCGAGCGTAGCCCCGTGGCCGCCGGACGGGCGGAGGCGTCGATGTCGCCGGGGGCGCTGCTGGCGAACGTCGCGCTCTCACAGGGACTGTTCGGCGCGATGCTCGTCGCCGCCGCGGTGTGGGCCGGCGTTCCGGCGGCGGCGCTCGGGCTCGTGCCGCCCGCGACGGCGACGGACGTGGCGCTCGGCGTCGGCCTCGGGACGGGGCTGTGGCTCGCCAGCGAGACGGCCGGGCGGTTCGCCGAGCGCGTCGGCGTCGAGGTGAACGAGTCGCTCCGGGGCGCGCTCGCGCCCGACACCGTCGTCGGATGGGCGGTGCTGCTGCTCGCGGTGTTGCCGACGGTCGCGCTGTTCGAGGAGTTCCTCTTCCGCGCGGCGCTGGTGGGCGCGCTCTCGGCCGGGTTCGACGCGCCGGCGTGGCTCCCGCCGGCGGTCGCCGGGACCGACCCGTGGCCGTGGCTGCTGGCGGGCGGCTCCTCCGTCGCGTTCGCGCTCGGGCACGGTGCCCAGGGGCGCGCCGGGATCGTCGCCACGGGCGTGCTGGGGTTCGTCCTCGCGGGGGCGTTCGTGCTCACTGGGAGCTTCGCGCTCGTCGCCGTCGCACACTACGTCGTCAACGCGCTCACGCTCGTCGTCCACGAGTTCGACCCGGGGACGCTCGGCGCTCGACCCGCCCGCGGCCGCCGGTAGGCGTCTCTCACTGCCACCCCCGCGTCCCCGTATGCTACCGAACGTGGTCGCACGTGGAACACGGCCGCCGAGGCGACGGTGGACCGACCAGATCGCTCGGATCAATGGGCCCGGGCTCAGTCCGTCGTGGCCCGCGGGAACTTCGTCCGAGCGCGACAGCGACGGCGCCGGCACCGCCGTCGGACGGGCGACCGACGGACGGCCGACGCACCCGTCGCACTTACGTCGCCCCCGCCCCTGTCGTGCGATATGTACGCGTCGAGTCGGGGCGGCAACCTGTCCGCCGGAGCGGCCGTGTTCCTCGCCTGCGCCGCCGTCTTCGCCGGCGTCGGCGGGTGGGTTCGTGGGGTGATCCCGGCGGACATGGCGGTCGGCGCGACGATGCTGGCGGTCGGCGTCCTCGCGAGCCAGCGGACGATGTGGTTCCACAGTACGCCGACCGAGGCCGGCGCGCTCTCGAACGCCGGGCTGTTCGCGCTCGCGGCGGGCGCGAAGATCGCCGGCGTCGAGTTGACGCTCGCCCCCCTCGAAACCGCCGGGGAGGCGCTGTTTCTCATCGCCGCCGCCTACTATCTCGTCCGGGCGTACGGCCGCTGACGTCCCGATCCGCCGGCCCGGACGACTGTCCGACCGACGGCCCGTTCGGCGTCAGAGCGACCTGAATCCCTCGATCTCCCTGAGCCGGGCGGCCGTCCCCTCGGGGGTCGCCCCAGCGGCGTCGCGGACCCGGTGATCCGGGACGACGATCGGGAGCGGGTTCGCACGCAACGCCTCCCGCGCGACCCGGAGGTCGGCCTCGTCCTCGTGATCGAGCCCCGACGTCAGCTTCGCGATCCGCGCGAGGTCGACCGACTCGCCGTACGGCACGTTTCGAACGGATTCGAGCACCGTCCGCTGTTCCGTGGGGACGGTGAGGGCGATCTCGACGTCGGCGAAGTCGTCCTCGGCGCCGTCGAGGTACTCCTGAATCCGGTCCAACAGTGCGTGGTCGGCGGCGGCGTCCGCCGAGAGCGTCTCCGGGAACGTGACGGAGATGAGTCGTCCGCTCGCGGTCCCCAGTTCGACCGGTCGATCGATCGCGTCGTACTCGCGTCCGAACACGCCGGTGTCGCCGACGCCGGCGCCCGTGTCCGCTGTCATGTCGGAGCGAAGGCGACGACGGCGTTTGAATCCACTCCTCCCCGGCCGACGCAACACTTTTGAACGAAAGAGCCCACCGATGTACATAGATGAACACACAATCCGACGACCTCGCGCCGGCCGTGCGCTCCATTCTGGAGGCCGCCGCCGAGCGGTCCGGCGCCGACGGGCGGGCGTCCGTCGACGCGCGCTCGTTGCCGGCGGCGTTCGCGGCCGCGGAGGCGGACGGGCGCGTGCCGGTGATCGCCGAGGTGAAGCCGACGAGTCCGACGACCGACGGGACGCGCCGCGAGGACCCGGTCGACCTCGCGGAGGCGATGGTCGAGGGCGGCGCGGCGGCGCTGTCGGTGCTGACCGAGCCCGAGCACTTCGACGGCTCCATCGAGAACCTCCGACGGGTGCGTGAGGCGGTCGACGTGCCGGTCTTGCGCAAGGACTTCCTCGTCCGCGAGGACCAACTGGACGCCGTCGAGGCGGACGTGGTGCTGCTCATCGCGCGGTTCGTCGAGGACGACCTCGCGGACCTCGTGACGGCGGCGCGCGACCGTGGGTTCCAGCCGCTCGTCGAGGTGCACACCCGCGAGGAGTTCGCGGCGGCGCTGGCGGCGGGCGCGGAGCTGATCGGCGTCAACAACCGCGACCTCGGGAAGCTGGAGGTGGACCTCTCGACGTTCGAGGCGCTCGCCCCGGAGGCGCCCGACCGGGTGACGCTGATCGCGGAGTCGGGGATCGCGACGCCCGCGGACGCGCGGCGGATGCGCGAGGCGGGTGCGGACGGCCTGCTCATCGGGTCGGCGATCATGGACGCGGAGGGTGACGACGAGTCGGGCACCGGCGGCGACGTCGCTGCCAATACCCGGCGGTTTACGGCCGCGGAGACGGAGGGAGACGTATGAGCAGCGACGCAGGGTTCGGTGAACCGTCCGACGGGGAGCGCGTCTCCGCCGGCGACGGGAAGTTCGGACGCTACGGCGGCCAGTACGTCCCCGAGGCGCTGATGCCGGCGATCGAGGAGCTGACGGACGCCTACGAGCGATACGTTCTCAACAACGAGGACGGGTTCATGGACGAGTTCCGCCGACGCATCCGCGAGTTCGGCGGGCGACCCACTCCGTTCCAGCGCGCGGATCGGCTGTCCGAGCGCTACGACACGACGGTGTACCTCAAACGCGAGGACCTGCTCCACGGCGGCGCACACAAGCTGAACAACGCGCTCGGGCAGGTCCTGCTCGCGAAGTACATGGGGAAGGAGCGCATCATCGCCGAGACCGGCGCCGGGCAACACGGCACCGCGACCGCGATGGCGGCGGCCCACCTCGACATGCCCTGCGAGGTGTACATGGGCGAGCGCGACATCAACCGCCAGCGCCCGAACGTCTTCCGGATGAAGATCAACGGCAGCGAGGTGACGCCGGTGACGACGGGTCGGGGAACGCTGAAGGAGGCCATCTCCGAGACGATGCGCGACTGGGCGACGAACGTCGAGGACACCCACTACGTCATCGGGAGCGTCGTCGGCCCGCACCCGTTCCCGCGGATGGTGCGGGACTTCCAGTCGCTCATCTCCGAGGAGGCACGCGAGCAGGTGATCGACCGGACCGGCGCCCTTCCCGACTCGGTCGTCGCCTGCGCGGGCGGCGGGTCGAACACGATGGGCACCTTCCACAACTTCGTCGACGACGAGGGTGTCGACCTGTTCGCCGTCGAGGCGGGCGGCTCCTCGCTGGCGGTCGACGCCGAGGAGGGCGTCGCGCCCAACTCCGCGTCGCTGTCGACCGGGACCGAGGGCGTGCTCCACGGGGCGCGCACGAAGCTCCTGCAGGACGGCGACGGCCAGATCGTCGAGAGCCACTCCGTCTCCTCCGGACTGGACTACGCCGGCGTCGGTCCCGAGCTCGCGCACCTCGTCGACGAGGGGCGCGTCACCCCGGTGAACGTCGACGACGACGCCGCCCTCGAGGGGTTCCACCGGCTCTCTCAGGAGGAGGGGATCATCCCCGCGCTGGAGTCGGCCCACGCGATCGCGTACCTCCACGAGCACCACGAGAAACTCGGCGACGTGACGGTGATCAACGTCTCCGGTCGTGGCGACAAGGACCTCGACACGGCCATCGAGGAGACCACGAAACGGGACATCGCGAACGCGCCGGACATGTCGATGTTCGAGGGGGGGCTGCGATGAACGACGACGCGGACTCCGACCGGATCGCCGCCGCGTTCGCCGACGGCCCGGCGTTCGTCCCGTACCTCGCCGTCGGCGACCCGGACTACGAGTCGTCGCTCGCGTACGTCGAGGCGCTCGCCGAGGGCGGCGCCGACGTGATCGAACTCGGACTCCCCTTCTCCGAGCCCATCGCCGAGGGGCCGACGATCCAGGACGCCGTCGCACGCGCGCTGGCGTCGGGGATGACGCCCACGCGCTTCTTCGAGTTCGTCGAGGAGGTCGACGTGGACGTGCCGCTCGTCTGCATGACGTACTACAACCTCATCTACCAATATGGGGACGAGCAGGGCCCCCGGCCGTTCGTCGAGAAGGCGGCCTCGGTCGGCGTCTCCGGATTCGTCGTCCCCGACCTCCCGGCCGAGGAGGCGGGGCCGCTGCGGGAGGCGTGCGACGAGTTCGGCCTCCACCTGATCGCCATCGTCGCGCCGACGACCGACGAGGAGCGGCTGGAGCGACTGGTCGAGGTGTCCTCGGGGTACCTCTACGTGCAGGCGCGACTGGGCGTCACCGGGGCGTCGTCGTCGGTGTCCGATCGGACGGGCGAGTCGCTCGCGCGCCTCTCGGACGTGGCGCTGCCGAAGGCGGTCGGGTTCGGTATCTCCTCTGGCGAGCAGGCCGCGACGATCGTCGAGGCGGGTGCCGACGGGATCATCGTCGGCTCCGCGCTCGTCGACATCGTCGCCGAGGGTCACGATCGGGGCGAATCGACCGAGGAGACCGCGGCTCGCCTCGAAACGAAGGCGCGGGAACTGAAGCGCGGGGCCGTCGACGGGTACGGGCGACGGACGCCGACACCCGAAGGTACTTCCGATTGACCCGTTCGCAAGCCATTTACGCCCGATCACGCCATACCACACCAATGGAACACGCCGGCCTCACAGCACGACTGGATCGCATCTCCACGGACGATCGAATCCTGATGGTGCCGATGGACCACGGCATCACCCTCGGCGCGGTGAACGGGCTGAAGGACATCGAGGGCACCATCGACGCCGTCACGCGCGGCGGTGCCGACGCGGTGCTGACCCAGAAGGGCATCGCACCCCGCGTTCACGCCAACCTGAACGGTGCCGGCTACGTCGTCCACCTGAACGCGTCCACGTCGGTCGGCCCCGAGAGCAACGACAAGCGCCCCACGGGCACCGTCAAGGGCGCCATTCGCGCGGGCGCCGACGCCGTCTCGATGCACATCAACGTCGGCTCCGACTACGAGCCCGAGCAGATGACGTTCCTCTCGGAGCTGTGCGAGGAGGCCGGCGACTACGGCGTCCCCGTCCTCGCGATGGCGTACGCCCGCGGCGCGAACTTGGAGGGCGACGATCCCGAGCACGACGCCGAGTACCTCGGACACGCCGTTCGGCTGGCGGAGGAGTGCGGCGCCGACCTGGTGAAGACCGCGTACTCGGGCGACGCCGCGAGTTTCGAGCACGTCTGTGAGTCGACGCGGCTGCCGGTCATCATCGCGGGCGGCTCGCCGGTCGGCGACCTCGCGACGCTGGAGAGCGTCCGCGGCGCCATGGACGCCGGGGCCGCGGGCGTCTCGATGGGCCGAACGATCTTCCAGCACGACGACCCCGAGGCGATGACTGCGGCGGTGTCGGCGGTCGTCCACGACGACACCGACGCGGAGGACGCGCTGTCGACGTCCGGGCTGTAGCGACCCGCTGAGGCGGCTGTTCCGCTGTTCCGTCCGGTCCTCGGTCCGTTCACCGTCCCGCGGCAACGCCCGGATCACCGCGGCAGCCGACTGGACAGGCTCGGCTGAGGGCTCTCTCGCCACCGTATCCGCCAACTTCAAGCGCCGTCCGGGATAGCGACAGACGATGACACGAACGCGGTCCGTCTGGATCCGCGCCGACGGCGACGTGGGCGACTGGAACACGCGACGCGAACGGATCACCGCGGGCCTCGAGGCCGGCGTCGACTGGGTGCTCGTCGACGAGCGGGACGTGGCGAAGGTGCGCGAACTGGGCGACGTGAACGTCGCGGCGTTCCGGTCGGACGCCGACGTCGACGTGATCGACGACGCCGAGTCCGGCGGCGACGACGCGGTCGCGGACGCCTACGTCGTGGGCAAGAACGGCGAGGGCGACGGCACGGTCGACCTCCCCGCGGACCTCTCGGGCTCCGCGGACCTGTCGACGCTCCGGCGCGACGACGACCGCGCGCAGGGCGCGTTCGTCCGCATCTTCGACGAGGAGTACGAGGCGTTCGCGGAGGCCGCCGCCCGCGACGCGGAGTTCGTCGTCGTCGCCAGCGAGAACTGGGAGATCATTCCGCTCGAGAACCTCATCGCCCGCATCGGCGACGACACGACGCTCGTCGCCGGCGCGACGACCGCCGAGGAGGCGCGCACCGCCTTCGAGACGCTGGAACTCGGCGCCGAGGGCGTTCTGCTGGACACGGACGACCCCGACGAGATCCGGAGGACGGTGGAGGTCCGCGACGAGGCCGACCGCGAGACGCTCGATCTCACGACGGCGACGGTGACGGCCGTCGAGCGCACGGGGTCGGCCGACCGCGTCTGCGTCGACACCGGCACCATGATGGACCACGACGAGGGGATGCTCGTCGGGTCGATGTCGCGCGGGCTGTTCTTCGTCCACGCCGAGACGGCGGACTCCCCGTACGTCGCCTCCCGGCCGTTCCGCGTCAACGCCGGCGCGGTCCACGCGTACGTCCGCACGCCCGACGGCGGCACGAAGTACCTCTCGGAGCTGCGCTCGGGCGACGCGGTGCAGGTACTCGACACCGACGGGCGGACCCGCGAGGCCGTCGTCGGCCGCGTGAAGATCGAGAAGCGCCCGATGTTCCGTGTGCAGGCGGCGGTCGAGACCGAGGACGGCGAGGCCGACCGCGTCGAGACGCTGATCCAGAACGCCGAGACGGTGAAGGTCGCGACGACCGGCGGGCGGACGGCCGTCACCGACCTCGCGGAGGGCGACGAGGTGCTCGTCTACTACGAGGACGTGGCCCGCCACTTCGGCGAGGCCGTCGAGGAGTCGATCATCGAGCAGTAAGCCACGCTGCGGGCGGACGACCCCTCACCACGCACCGCGACCCCCTCGTTACCGTTCGACGTACTCGAACTCCACCGCGCAGTACCAACAGAACCGCAGCGACAGGTCGACGCCGCGGCCGCACCGCGGGCACGTGAGGACGGCCCGCCGGCCCTCCCGTCGGGCGAGGACGTACGCATCGACCGCCGACAGCGCGATGACGGCCGCCACCGGGACGGCGAACGCCGTGAGGCCGGCCGGCGCGGTCGAGGACGCCGCAGTCGAGCCGCCCGCCGACGCCAGCCAGCGGCCGCTCCCGACCCCCGACAGCTCCGCGAACACGAGCGCCGATCCGACCAACAGCGACAGCCACGCGATCCCCCGGGTCCACCGCCGGAGGTACGCGTGCCCGAGCGCGGGTACCACCGCCAGCGCCGCCGCGACGACCGGTCGGCGTTGCATGCCCCCACACACCGAAGCGACCGATAAGAAGGCTCTCACGCCACGTCAGACGCCCGTCCGCCCCGCGGCGGTCCCGCGTCCGCGGCCCCTCGATGCCGCGTCCGGCCGACTCGATCCGCCGGATGCTCGCGGAGGGGGGGCTCCGACGACGCGCACGAGATCACGAGAGCTGGTCGACGAGCCGCCGCAGCGTCGCGAGGTCGTACTGGCCGGGCGCGGTCGCCTCGGTCGCGTCGACGGGGGCGTAGCCGAGCCGCGAACCGTACACCGGCGCGACGGCGCGCGTGTGGCTCCCGTGCTCGCCCATCGCCATCGTCGCCACGCGGTCGCCGCGGATCGTCGCCCGGTGGGTCGCAGTCAGCAGGTCGAGCGCCTCCCCCGTCGTCCGCGCGGTGACGGCCAGTTTCCCCACGTCGCCGGCGGCCGCGGCGGTCCGCAGGAGGCGGTCCAGCGTCGCCGGCGCGGGCGTCCCGTCGAAGTCGTGCACCGACGCGACGACCGCGGCGTCGTGTTCGCGGGCTCGGTCGACCAGTCCCTCGGCGTCGACCTCGTTCGTCCCCGCCGGTCGCCCGCGGAGGGTCGCCAACTCCACGTCGACGGCCGCGACGGCGTCGTGCTCGACGGCCGCGGCGAGCGCGTCCAGTCGGCCGTACGGCGCCGTCTCTCCCCCCTCCCAGTGCGGACGGTTCGTCACCAGCAGCGGGAGGTCGCCGTCGTAGCCGTCGAGGGCGTCGAGCGGTTCCATCGCGAGGTCCATCCGGAACTCAAGACAGTCGGCGTGCTCGCGCGCCGCCGGCTCCTCGCCCAGATCGGCGGTGCTCGCACACAGCGAGAACGAGTCGAGGTCGACGGAGAACGCGTCGCTCATGGTCGGAGGACGTAGGCGGGACGCAAAACCGTGCGTGATCGTCGACGGGTCCGGCCGGCCCGACCGCGCCGCCGATGGCCGACAGTCGGTTCCGTCGAACGCTTACGCGACGAGGCCGTCCTCGGCCTCCAGCAGCTCGTGGTAGCGGTTGCGGATGGTGACCTCGGAGATGTCGGCGACCTCCGAGACGGCCGCCTGCGTCGTCTTCTCGTTGGTGAGCAGGGCGGCGGCGTAGACGGCCGCGGCCGCGAGGCCGACCGGCGACTTGCCGGAGTGGACGCCCTTCTCCTTGGCGTTCTTCAGGAGCTGCTTCGCGCGCATCTCCGACTCCTCCGAGAGCTCCAGCGAGGAGGCGAACCGGGGAACGTACTGCTCGGGGTCGGCGGGCTTCACCTCCAGCTTCAGCTCGCGGACGACATAGCGGTACGTGCGCGCGACCTCGTCCTTGCCGACGCGGGAGACCTCCGCGATCTCGTCGAGGCTGCGCGGGACACCGGCCATGCGGGCGGCGGCGTACACGCAGGACGTGGAGACGCCCTCGATGGAGCGGCCCGGCAGGAGGTCCTCGTCGAGCGCGCGCCGGTAGATCACCGACGCCGTCTCCCGGACG
>Ga0207733_100210_pt1 | contig 52985 bp, 54 predicted proteins | sample A23P3SouthBayCA_FD_187735 | JGI IMG/M metagenome (GOLD analysis project Ga0207733, IMG submission 187735) | Aerobic enrichment media microbial communities from Eden Landing Ponds, California, USA - A23 P3 (SPAdes) | ecosystem: Environmental > Aquatic > Marine > Unclassified | place: Emeryville...
GGGACGAGGCTCCCGACGCCGAACAGGAGCGTCTGGAGCCCCGCACCCGTCAGTGGCGAACCGATTGAGATGTCACCCCGCAGGATCTCGATCCACGCGACCAGAATCCCCGGTTGCTGACCACCGAGATTCGGGAGTGCGAGGAGACCTCCGACGAGTTTCTGGCTGACGCCAGCGACGATGAACAGCCCGACCCCGCTTCCGACCCCCCACTTACTGACGATCTCGTCCATGAACAACACGAGGAGGCCGCCGACGAAGATCTGTGCGAAGATCAACAGCTTGACGACGACGAGGGGCACGCCGAGGGCGCTCGCCACGCTCGGATCGGCCGGGAGGAACCCGCTCGTGAACACCATCGGAAGTCCCGTCAGACAGATCATGACGACGACGAGCGCCTTCTGGAGCCCCTGATAGAGCACCTGATCCCGCGGATCGGTCGTATCGAGGCCGAGCAGATCAGCCCCACCGAGGAGTTGCACGACGATACTCGCCGTGACGATGGGGCCGATCCCCAGTTGGAGGATCGTTCCCTGCCCGCCAGCGAGAATCGAGCGGAACTGTCCGAAGAGATCGCTCCCCTGATTTGCCCCGAAGAGGTAGACGTTCGAGAGGAAGAAATACAGGAGCAGAACGCCGGCCGTCCACACCAATTTCCGCCTGAAGGGAACGTGTCCTTCTGGACGGCGGACGGACGGCATCCGGGTGAGGATTGGCTCAGCAGCGGTCTTCCAAGTCATGATTACGGACCGGCATGGACCGAAGACAGCTGCTGACGGTACGACTGACAGGTGAATCCGGATGAATGCGGGGTCATACTACACTGATGGCACTGCTCGCGCCCCGCTCTCGCGCCGGCAACACGGAGCATCGATACCGAGACGTGAAGCTGGACGGAGCCGTGCGCCGACTCGACGTGGAACGAGCAGCGATAAAAATCCTACCGTTCCACGTCCGGCACCGACCCGGTCGGGGGGACGGCATCGACCACTCGGAGCGGGTGTCGACGACCGTTTCGGTCGAACACCGCGACGGACGCTTCGTCCCACGGCGGGACGGCGATGAAGACGATTTCGTGGAGGTCGTCACGTCGGGTGAGGCGGAGCGCAGACCGCGGATGTGAGACGAAACGGCCGTGGGTGCGGCGCGGGGGCGTCTGCAGGTCGACACCGAAGACGGAGCTCACGGAGTTGGGCCGAGTCGGGAGGAAACGGTGGGTGAACACGGGCGTGGCGTCGGCCACGTCGTCGACACCGGACAGCCGACCAGCGGGTGTCGTTCGCAACCCGAGCGAGATCGATTCCGGCTCCGAGCGCACGGCCGACCGGAGGAGCGTCTCGAGCAACGGTCGCGTCACGTGAATCGGTTGCCGCTCGTCGGACGGGATGGTCGCCCTCGACGGAGACCCGGTTCGATATCCCAGCAGTCCGGCGATACCAACACCGATTCCGACAAGTCCGAGGTCGAAATCGAAGCCGAGTCCCGGTCCAGAAGCGGTGATTCCCGGCACGATATCGAGTACGAGACAGATCGATCCGAGCGCGACCAGCAACACACCGATTGCGAGTAACATCACCGGTAGCCGTACCGCTCGACTACGACCAGACTGCATGATCGACCCTCACGACGACACGAATTAGTGTTTCCGTTCGCGACCAACCGTCAACGAACACTGTCCCGAAGCGGTGGTAGCGCCCCGATGGTTACGATCTCACTGGCTGGGCGGACAGGTGAAGGGGCGAATAGGAGACGAGCCTAACCATCGGGACACCAGAGTGTTCGGACGCATCACGAATAAAACTTGCAGTCGTCGGCCGCGGAACGTCCGTTCAGGGGAAACGACGCGTTCGAGAACGCCACGCCCTGACAATGCCTTAGTCGTTGTCAGCGTGCTCGTCGAGCCGGGGTAGTCACTGGCCGTCGACAGTCGCAACTACCGTCGGGGGCGCTCGTCGCGGTGTCCCGTCGTCAGATATCGATATCGACGACTTCCTCGTTGCGGCAGTCGGGACAAGTGAGCCGATACTGGAGGTGGCCCGTCCGCGGATCGGTCTCGACGTGCGTCTTCCACTCGCCGTGCAGGACCCGGTCGTCGAACCCGCACTCGCTACAGGTCCGGCGTTTGTGTTCCAAGCTCTCGGTGAACGCACGGACGCCGTTCTCGTGCTGCTCGGTAAAGCGACTCATCGCGCCTCGGGTAGGAACGGGCCCGATTTAACACTGGCGAGAAAGTGTCACACAGTCACACACAGTGGCCGCCTCGGCTACGGCGCCGCGCCGGTGTCGGCGCCGTGCGAGACGACATCCCAGTCCGCCGGCGAGAGTTCGTGGCCGTCGAACCAGTCGTGTTCGGGGTACGCGGTGAGGACGAGATACGGCGCACGGTCACGCAGATACTCGACCAACACGCGGAGGTTGTCGCTCGCGAGGCCACCGAGGCCATCGAGCAACAGGACGGGCACGCGTTCGCTCACGTCGAACGCCTCGTGGCCGGCGAGCGCGGCCACTATACCGAGGAGTTCCCGCTCCCCCTCGCTGAGTGCGTCGAGCTGGGCTTCCCGGCCCCCACGAGCCACGACGAGGTCGAACGTGCTCGTGAGCCGGGCCGTCTCGAACCCCGTGTCGAACCGGTCGAGGAGGTCCTCGAGCGCGGCGGAGAACGACTCTCGAACCTGCCGTTTGACGTCGTCTTTCCGGTTCCGGAGGTCGGTGATTTCCTCGCTCACCGCGTCGTACTCGTCGTCGAGCGTCGAGCGCTTGTCCGCCCGGCGTTCCGCCGTCTCGAGTTCGTCGCGCGCGTCCGACAGCTCCGCTTCGAGGTACTTGATCTCGCTCTCCAGATCGGTCCGTCGATCCTGTGCCGTGCCGACGTCGGCAGCGAGGTCGTCGATACGGGATGCCAAGTCGGCCCGGGTCTCGCGAGCGGCGTCGAGGCTCTCTTCCGTCTCGGCGAGGCGCGATTCGAGGTCCGCGATGCGGTCGGTCAGATCCGACTCGCGGCGGCGAGCAGTCCGAATCTCGTCACGTTTCGCTTCCAGCTCCGACACGCGTTCGCGACGTGCCGCCGCGCGGTCACGCAGGTCGGTAATCCGCTGGTCGATGGCGGCCAGCTGCGCTTCGATGTCGTTCCGGGTGGTCGTCTCCCCGCAGAGCCAACAGTCGACGGAGTCCGTGAGCATCTCGTGAGACACGTCCGTCAGCAACTCGACGCGACCCTCGTCGAGGACGCGCTTGTTCGCCTCGTAGACCGCCCGTAATAGCTCCAGATCCCGTTCGATGTCGCGGAGGTCGTCGTGGACGGCTTCGAGTTCGGACTCGACGTCGGTGTCCGACGGCACGGTGAGCGCGTCGAGTTCGGACCGTTTCTCCGCGAGCGTCTCGCGAATCCGCTCGGCGGTCGTTTCGAGCCGCTCGATCCGGTCGTCCTCCCGGTCGCGCTTCGCTCGTAGCTCGCTCAGCTCCTGCCGGGCGTCGGTGTCGGCGGCTTCCGTCTCGAGTTCGGCGCGCTCCTCGCGCAACGCGTCGAGTTCGGCTTCGAGGTCCGTCACGCGTTGCTGGAGCTGGGGCAGTCGGTCCGCCGCCTCCGTCGCTCGCTCCAGTTCCCGCTCGATCTGTTCGCGTTCGGCGCGCAACTCCGCGATCCGTTCGTCGATGTTCTCGAAATCGAGCGGTCGCGTCAGTACCGCCTCCAAGTCGTCGCCGTTCCGCACCGCCCGTCGAACGCCGTTGTCCTCGCCCAGAAACGCGAACTGCGCCGCGCGGGCCCGGTCGTACTCCGTCGTCAGATACGGCGTTCCCGAGCGCGACACCGTCCCGTCGGTCCGTTCGAGTTCGACCGTGTACGTCGCGTCGGCCGTCTCCAGCCGGACGCGACCGGTGTCCTGTCCCTCGGTCAACGGCGTCGCCGTGCCGAACACGGTTTCGATACTGGCGAGAAAGCTGGATTTGCCCTGCCAGTTGCTCGCACGGACGGCGTTCACGCCGGGTTCGAGGGTCGCCTCACCGGACCGAATCCCGGCGACGTTCTCGATGGAGAGTTGCCAGTCCATGCTCAGAGAAGGGAGCACGCGACGGTTTCGACGAGATACGGCTGGTCGAGCAGGAGCGTCTGGACCGTCTCGGTGAGGCCAAGCGGGAGCGCGACGACGGACAGATCGTTGCGAAGCCGTTCCGGAACCGACGCCTCGGCGTCGTCCTCGACGTCCGAGTGGGTGTGGGCCTCACAGACGAAGCCGCGTTCCATCGCGTTCTCGAACGGGACGCGAACGGAGCAGTCCGGACAGCTCAGTTTGACCTGCACCTCGACGGTCGCCTGCTCGGCGCCGGGCAGCCGGCCCGTCGAATCGAGCGACGAGAGCACCGACCGGGCCTTCTCCGCCGTTCGCTCTTTGGCCATCGAGACGGTGTTCGATTGCCAGTCCGTCGTGGCCGTGTCGGGCGCTTTCTCGGCGTCCAAGCACCCCTTGAGGTGGTGCCGCATCGTACTCCACGAGATCAGCTGGTCGTCGAGTTCCTCGATGTCGAGCCCGTCGGTCGCGAGGTCGGCAGCCAGCTCGTCGCGCTCGATTCTCTCCTCCCCGGTGATCGTCTCGTACTCGCGTTCGAGGTGAATACTCACCGTATCGCGGCCGTGGCGCTCGTAGATGCGCCGCAACAGCCGCTTGTTGAACCACGCCGTGAGCGATTTGTACCCGTCGGCGGAGCGACCGTCGGCGCCGGTCCAGCGGGTTACCAGATACTCGTCGACCGACTCGTAGTCCGAATCGGGGACGGTCAGTCCGTGACGGTCGACGAGCGTATCGACCTTGCATCCCATCTGTCGTTCTACGTGGACATGGGGGCTATCCGCTAATAAACGTGCTTACTGCACGCTGGCCGTCAGCCGACGCGGACGCCGCGTGACCACCGACTCGGACGGATAGAGAGAGCGACGCGTTCAGCGAGCCGTTCCGGACACGTCGCCGATACCGCGGTTCCGGACGTACCCCGCGAGGGCGACCAGCGACAGGACGAGGAGGCCGCCGACCTCCGGTGCAGGGATGCTCCCGAGGAGCAGGTGGGGGTAGTGGAACGTCCGCTCGAGGAGCGGTTCCTCGGTGATCAGTTCCCCGGCGACGTAGGCGATGATGGCGCCCCCGATCCAGATGAGCTGCGGGTACCGGTCGAGGACGCGCGAGATAGCCGACGCCCCGACGAACAGCAGCGGGATGGTGATGAGCAGGCCGAACCCGATGAGCCAGAGCCGACCGTTCGACGCGGCAGCGACGGCGAGCATGTTGTCGAGCGACATCGACGCGTCCGCGACGAAGATGACGGTGAGCGCGCCGAGTAGCGTGTTCGTCTCCCGGCCGTGCTCGTCGTCGTCCTCCAGCGGATTGGTGATGAGCGACCACGCGATGTAGATCAGGAGGAGTCCACCAACGAGCCGGACCGCGACCAGCTCGCGCTCGAACAGCAGGATGGCGAAAATCCCGGCGAAAACGACGCGGAACGCAATCGCCCCGAAGATGGCGAGCCCGGTCGCGAGTCGACGCTGCCCCTCGGGCAGCTTGTGAACGGCCATGCCGATCACCAAGGCGTTGTCTCCACTCATCGAGATGCTGACGAGGACGATACTCAAGAACGCGCTGATCGTGCCGGAATCGGCGGTCGGAATGAACGACATCGTTGGGTATGTTAGACTAACCGCTCCGTACAGAGACTACGAGAGCCACGGCTTAGCAATTTCGGAGTCCACCGGCCCGTTCCCGAACGAGACCCGACGGCACGCTGTGTGGTTCCGGTGAACGTTTTTACAGTTCTAGTATGTTTTTTCGAATATATCGAATGTACATAATATGTACACGCCGAAACACCGCCATCGGAACGGCGGACCGTTGCGCAACCGACACCGCGCTCGACGCCGATTCGTGCGCTCTCTCCGCCGAAAACGGGAGTGGCACGTTATCGACGGCGACACCGAGGACGACCGGTCGATCCGTCCGCAAACGCCGCCAACGATTCCGCTCTCGTCGGATCTGTCGGGGCTCCGTCCCGTCGTTTCCGTGTCACTCGCCGCCTGTCTTAATGATAGTTTTACAGATAGTATGTAAATCCGGTAGTTCTGCGGACGGACCGGTCAAGGACGCGTCGACCCCGATGGACGAGCGTCACCGCACAACGACACGCCTTTTCGGCCGGCCCGAAAAGGGAGGCTATGGACGCGAAGCGGGAACTGACGAGCGTCGACCTCGCCGCTCTCGTCACCGAGCTGAACCGGTACGAGGGCGCGAAAGTCGACAAGGCCTACCTCTACGACGACGACCTCTTGCGATTCCGCATGCGGGATTTCGACCGTGGCCGCGTCGAACTGCTGATCGAGGTGGGCGACGTGAAACGCGCCCACGTCGCCGACCCGGACCACGTCGCTGACGCGCCGGGACGCCCACCCAACTTCGCGATGATGCTCCGAAATCGGCTGAGCGGCGCCGACTTCGCCGGCGTCGAGCAGTACGAGTTCGACCGCATCCTCGTCTTCGAGTTCGAACGCGAGGACGCGGACACGCGCATCGTCGCCGAACTGTTCGGACAGGGGAACGTCGCGGTCCTAGACGAGTCGGGTGAGGTGATCCGGAGTCTGGAGACCGTCCGGCTCAAGTCGCGGACGGTCGCCCCGGGGTCGCAGTACGGCTTCCCCGAGTCCCGCATCCACCCCCTGACGGTCGGCTACGACGCATTCGTCCGCCGGATGGAGGAGTCGGATACGGACGTGGTGCGCACGCTCGCGACGCAGCTCAACTTCGGCGGCCTCTACGGCGAGGAGATCTGTTCGCGCGCCGGCGTCGAGAAGACCCTCGACATCGCGGACGCCGACGACGAGACCTACCGGGCGCTCTACGACGCCATCGGCCGCCTCGCGGACCGACTCCGTGAGGGCGACTTCGACCCGCGCGTCTACCTCGAAGACGACCGCGTCGTCGACGTGACGCCCTTCCCCCTGCGGGAACGGGAGGGACTGGACGAGGAGGCGTACGACTCCTTCAACGCCGCCGTCGACGACTACTTCTACCGCCTCGAACGCGAACCCGAGGCGGAGAAGACGGGACGGGAACGCCCCGATTTCGAGGCGGAAATCGCCAAACAGGAGCGAATCATCGAACAGCAGGAGGGCGCCATCGAGGGCTTCGAGGAGGAAGCCGAGGCGGAACGGGAACGCGCCGAGGCGCTCTACGCCGACTACGACCTCGTCGACGAAATCATCTCGACGGTGCGCGCGGCCCGCGAGGAGGGCCGGGGCTGGGACGACATCGAGGAGACGCTGGCCGAAGGGGCCGAGCGCGGTATTCCGGCGGCCGAAGCGGTCGTCGACGTGAACCCGAAGGAGGGGACGGTGACCATCGACCTCGACGGGACGCGTATTCCGGTCGACCCCTCGATGGGCGTCGAGAAGAACGCGGACCAGCGGTACCAAGAGGCGAAACGCGTCGAGGAGAAGAAGGAGGGGGCGCTGGCGGCCATCGAGAACACCCGGGAGGAGCTGGAAGCGGTCAAGCGTCGACGCGAGGAGTGGGAAGCCGACGAGGAGGAGGAGGAAGAAGCGGAGAGCGAGACGGAGCCCCGCGACGTGGACTGGCTCTCGATGTCGTCGGTGCCGATCAAACAGCCGGAGCACTGGTACGAGGACTTCCGGTGGTTCCACACGAGCGACGGCTTCCTCGTCGTCGGCGGGCGCAACGCCGACGAGAACGAGGCGCTGGTGAAAAAGTACATGGAGGGCAACGACCGCTTCTTCCACGCGCAGGCCCACGGCGGCCCGGTGACGCTTCTGAAGGCGACGGGGCCAAGTGAGCCCGCACGCGAGGTGGACTTCCCCGACACGAGTCTACGGGAGGCCGCGCAGTTCGCCGTCGCCTACTCCTCGGTGTGGAAGGACGGCCGGTTCGCGGGCGACGCGTACATGGTCGAACCGGATCAGGTGTCGAAGACGCCCGAGAGCGGCGAGTACATCGAGAAAGGCGGGTTCGTCATCCGCGGCGACCGCACCTACTTCCGCGACGTGAGCGCGAGCGTCGCCGTCGGCATCCAGTGTGAACCCGAGACGCGGGTGATCGGTGGCCCGCCGTCGGCCATCGAACCGCAGGTGGCCACGTCGCTCCGGCTCGAACCCGGCAAGTTCGCCCAGAACGACGCCGCGAAGATGTGTTATCGCGAGTTCAAGGAGCGCTTCGCGGACGACTCGTTCGTCCGCAAAATCGCCAGCCCCGACAAGATTCAGGAGTTCCTGCCACCGGGCGGGAGCGACATCGTCGACGACTAGGCGAGAGAGTGTCAATCTGCGTATCTTTAATACCGCTGCACGCGTTCTAGCTTCGAGCAAACTGGACCGGCCCGTTGGGCTCGACTTACCATGATTTCCGAATCCCTCAGCTACCTGCGAACGAGCGACGACTGGGTGAAGACGGTCGTAATCGGCGGCCTCCTCACGCTCCTCGGCTTCCTCGTGGTGCCGGCGGTGCTGGTCGCGGGCTATCTGGTCCGCGTCCTCCGCAGCACGATGCACGGCGACGAGACGCCGCCGCGGTTCGACGACTGGGGTGACCTCGCGGGCGACGGCGTCCGCGCGTTCGTCATCGCGGTGGTGTACGGGCTGGTGCCCGCCGTACTGGTCGGCGTGACGGCCGGTCTCGCGGCCGCGGCCGCGGGTCCCGGGCCGCGGACGGGCCTGATCGTCGGCGGCGTGGCGTTCGTGGGCGGCCTCCTCGCGCTCGTCGTCGGGCTGCTGGCGGCGTACGTCCTGCCGGCCGCACTCGCCAACTACGCCGAACAGGGGTCGATTGGCTCGGGCTTCGCGGTCGGTGACCTGCGGCCCGTCCTCACCTCGGGGACGTACGCGACGGCGTGGGTGATGGGCTTCGCCGTCGTCTTCGGCGCCGCCGTCGTCACCGCCCTCCTCAACGTGGTACCCCTCCTCGGCACCGTCGTCGGGGCGTTCGTGAGCTTCTACGCCATCACGGCGGCCTACTACATCGTCGGCCACGCGTGGGGTGATCTCCGGGGACTCGAACTCCACGACGACGAGGGCGAGACGGGCGCGGAGCGGCCGGCGGTCTGATCGGTTCGAGTTTTGCGGCGTGTCGAATGACAAGGCATGAGTCCCCGGACGGCGACCCTCGGGTATGCGAATCCAGAGCCGTGGTCGCGGCGAGGAGGGGCGCACGCGGCTGACCGTCGTCCCCGAGAACGTCGACGACCTCTGGCACCTCTCGTACGTGCTGGAGCCCGGTGACAACGTGGAGGGCGACACCAGTCGCCGCATCCAGCGCGACGACGACCAGATGCGCGACACCGGCGGCGAGCGCGAACACATTCACGTCACGCTGGAGGTCGAAGACGTGGAGTTCGCTCGCTTCGCCAACCGCCTGCGCGTCGGCGGCGTCATCGTCGGCTGTTCGCGCGAGGACCAGCTGGGCCACCACCACACCCTGAACGTCGAGGAACACGACGAGATCACCATCGAGAAACACTTCAAGCCGGACCAGATGGAGCGCATCGAGGAGGCCGAAGCCGCGGCGGAGAACCCAGACGTGGCCATCGCGACGGTGGAGGAAGGCGAGGCCCACGTCCACACCGTCGCCCAGTACGGCACCGAGGAGTACGCCTCCTTCACGCGCCCGACCGGCAAGGGCGAGTACGCTCGCCCGCGTACGGAGCTCTTTCAGGAACTGGGCGAAGCGCTCTCTCACCTCGACCCCGATGCGGTGATTCTGGCGGGGCCGGGCTTCACCAAGCAGGACGCGCTCGACCACCTCGAAGCCGAGTTCCCCGACATCGCGAAGAAGACGACGGTCGTCGACACCTCGGGCGTCGGCGACCGGGGCGTCCACGAGGTGCTCAAACGCGGCGCCCTCGAAGACGTGCAGACCGAGACGCGCATCGCGCGCGAGGCGGAGCTCATCGACGCGTTGACCGAGGAGATGGCGACGGGGGAGAAGGCGACTTACGGCCCGGACGCGGTGGCGGAAGCGGCGGAGTACGGCGCCGTCGAGACGCTGCTCGTCCTCGACGACCGGCTGCGCGAGGAGCGACAGGGTGCGGGCGAGTGGGACGTGGACGCCGACGAGATCATCACGTCCGTCGAGCGACAGGGTGGTGACGTGGTCGTCTTCTCCGGCGAGTTCGAACCCGGCCAGCGCCTGAAGAATCTTGGCGGCATCGCCGCACTGCTGCGGTACCGGCTTGAGTAAGATGCGCACGCAGATCGGACACGTCCTGATCGGGATTGCCTGTGCCCTGTTCGTCGGCGGCGCGGCCGGCCTCCTTCTGGGTGTCGTCGGCGCCGGCGCCGTGCTCCCGTTCGGCGGCGCGGCACTCGCCTGTCTCGTCGCGGGCGGGGTGCTCGCCCGGCCGCGGTAGTGATCGGCTCCGTCGAAATCGGTGATGATTCCCGGGAGCCGTGCGGAATAGACCGCACGTATCGTGGACAGCGTCCTCGATAGCTGTTCTAACGACGGCAAGCACGGGTTAGCGAGCTAGAACGAGAGGGGTGTCAGCCACCCGTGTTACCGGGACGAAGCCGTCATCTCGGGGCGGACTCTCCCGACCGAGGCGGCAGAAATTCGATGGTTTCGACGCCTGTGAACTCGAACCGGGTGCCACCTTCGCTGCTCTCGGTCACGTCTATCTCCCAATTATGGGCTGTAGCGATCTCTTCCACGATGTTCAGCCCGAGTCCAGTCCCGGTGTCGCCTGTCGAGTAGCCGGGTTCGAATATCTCGGAGTGCCGTTCGTTCGGGATTCCGACGCCATCGTCTTCGAAATAGAACCCATCGGGGAGTTGTCCGACGGTGATCGTCACGTCTTCCCCGCCGTGTTCGACGGCGTTTCCGATCAGATTCTCCAGTAATTGTTGAAGGTACCGTCTGTCCGCCTCGAAGGTCAGGTCGGATCCAACCTCTAGCTCCGCGTGGTCTGTCGGAATGTTTCTCCAGCACTGTTCAGCTACGTTCGAAAGCTGGATCGGTTCAGATTCGATTGCCTGCTCCTCGTTCCGGACCAGAGTGAGAACATCGTCGATAAGATCGTCCATCCGGGAGTGGGTCCGTGAGATCGCGTCGAAATGCCGCTCTTCGGGACATTCTCGTGCCAGTTTCAGGCGGCCGGATGCGACAGCTAGGGGGTTCCGGAGGTCGTGAGAGATGATGCTGGCGAAATTTTCCAGCCGTTCGTTTTGCTGTTCGAGCTGTTCTTGCTGGCGTTTCCGATCGGTGATGTCGTAAAAGAGGAGGACGTACCCGACGAATCCGTATCGAGCGTCTTGCATCGGTGATATCTGGACTTCGAGGACACGGTCGTCCACAGTGATGGTCGTTCGAGCGACATCCGGTTCGTGCTGATCGTCGATTTTTTCGAGGATGGCATCGTTGTCACCGAGGATTTCCGGAACGGATCGTCCAACGACCGGTTCCTCCGGCTGCAGCATCTGCCTAGCGGCTGGATTTATCGTGGTTATTTGCCAGTCCCGGTCGAATGCGATGACGCCTGCCGAAATAGTTTGCATGACCGTTCGACGGGCGACAGGTGAGATGTTACCGAGTCCGGGGACGAGCATGGCCCAGAGGAGGCAGCCGGCCATCACTGTGAATCCGACTGGTAGTGCATGGAAGTGGTAGTTCCCGAAAAGGGAGACGATACTGCCGGCCCATGCTGCGCCGACACCGAGTGTGACCGCTATTCCTTGGTTCCTGAACGGGCGGGGTGAATTGATCGTATAGCTGAGCAGCAACGCGGATCCGACGGCTAGAAGCCCGTACGAGAGTACGACGTGAGACCAGAAAAGAGCGCCCTGTTCGTTGTTGATCTGTGACCAAACGAAGGGAACTGGACGTCCGAGGTCGGGAAGCCAGATCAGAGTCATCAGGATGGCCGGCCAAAGAAAGAGGAGAACCCAGTTGCGGCGGTGGAGGAGGTGCCCGCGTTCAGTGTAGTCTACGACGAAAGCGAACCAGAAAAACGCGGCGGGAGTAAGGCCAATCCAAGCGAGTTTTTCGAAGAATGTGACGAGTGCTCCGGATGCGAAGTGTTCGAGGAGATGGCTGAAGCTCCAGAGCGAGATGGCGACGAGGAAACCAATGAGGAACCGTATCCCGTTGGTCGTTCGTTTTCGCCAGGCTAGGTAAGCCATGGTGGCGGCAGAGAGCCCGGAGAAAAGTAGCAACACATTAGGGAGCATCGACATTTCTGATTCGTTGATAGTAAGAATCAGCTTCGGTACTAATTCTGTCGGTACAATGGGGGAAGGGCAGGAAAGAGGTGCTTCGAGTTGCGAAGCCGAGAAGTACCGAAATCCGATAGTAATCCGGCCTTCTTCGGTAGCTAACCCGTTTGCGCAGAACAAACACGGGCTGGCGCGCCCCGTGTTCAGCACACGAGTCGCATCAGTTGCCCGGGGAGTTCGAGGGAGCCGGAGACGCGTACGTCACGATGGCGACCCGCCGTCACAACCCGGCGAGTACCCGTCTAATTCCGGCCGGTCAACGCGTCGCTCGCGGGGGCGAACTCGATGGACTGCCCCAGCCCCGCCTCGCGGGCCTTCTCGAAGACGAGGGCGGCGCCGGCCGTCGTCTCGATGCCCGTCCCCCCGCTGTCGAAGACGGTGATCTCCTCGGGGTCCGTGCGGCCCTCGACGGTCCCGGCGACCACCTCGCCGAGTTCGGCGTGGCAGTGGTCCGCGTCGATGGCGCCCTCCTCGACGGCCTGTATGTACGCGCCGGCGTCCTGATCGAGGCGACCACGGAGGTCCACGACGTATTTCGACCGCGCAATCGTCGTAGCGTCGAGTTCGCGTTTCTCGGGGTGGTACTGTCCCATCGCGGTGACGTGGGTTCCGGGGTCGAGCAGGTCGCCGTCGAACACCGGTTCGGGCGAGTCGGTGGCGGTGACCACGATGTCGGCCCCTTCGACGGCGGCGGCGCTGGAGGAGACGGCGGCGACGCTGGCGTCGAGGCGACGGTCCATCTCGCCGGCGAAGGACTCGCGGCTCGACTTGGTGGGCGAGTAGACCCAGACCGTCTCCACGTCCCGAACGGTGGCGATGGCGCGGAGCTGGCCGCGAGCCTGTGCACCCGAGCCGAAGACGGCGAGGGACGAGGCGTCCGGGCGGGCGAGGGCGTCGACACCGACGGCGCCCGTGGCGGCCGTCTTGAAGGGATTCATGCTCGCGCCGTCGATCAGGGCCAGCGGCTCGCCCGACTCGGCGTCGAACAACGGCGTGACGAACCACGCGTCCGTCTCGCCGAAGCCGGCCGAGTACATGTATCCGCCCATCGCCCCGGTGTCGGGAAGGACGGCGGTGTAAGAGGTAAAGAGGCCCGGCGGGTCGTCGTTGTAGAGGGCGGTCCGAGGTTCGGCGGGAGCGCCCTCCCCGCGCTGCCGGTAGCCCTCGCGCACGGCGTCGACGTACTCGGCGGGTGTCGCGAGGCCAGCGACGTCACCACTCGTCAGGAACAGCGTCTCGGTCATACCACCCCTGCGGGCGGCTGACGGATATACCTCACTCCGGTACGAGGTGGGTGGCGTCACACCGGACACGGGCCCGCCCCCGTGGCGTCTCCACGGGCACGGTCACGGCGACTTACGGGCGGTCGTCGAGTTCCGGTCGCTCGCGCTCGACCGGCGCGGCCCGACGGCGTCGGTCGGAGCGATACAGACGCAGAATCTCTTCGAGGAGGATAGCGTGACGGTCGCCGGCCGCGTACTGGTGGTCGATGAAGTCCTCGGCGTCGTTGAACTTCCCGCGGAGCGCGAGTTTCCGGACGAACGACACCGACTCTAGGAACGGCGGCCCCTCGTTGTCCCGTTCGGCCCCCAGCGTCTGCTCCCGTTCCGGCATCACTTCGGCTTTGATCTCGCGGTAGTCGATGGTCTCCGGTTCGTAGTCGTCGAGCACCTGGTTCAGGACGTAGTCCGTAGAGAACCGATAGAACTCGGACTTGCTCTCGAATCGGCCGTCCTCGACCAGCGACTCGATTTCCCCGACGACCGATTCGGGAAACCGAACTGTGCTCTTTACCATGCCCTACAACGCGGGCCTGAAGGATATTATACCTTTGTCAGACGTTTCTTTCGGGACTTTTCGGCCCGAACAGAGAACTGACGACGCTCAATCGGCGTTGATCGGCGCCTGCCCCGTCGACGAGCGGGCCGGCGCATCGTCGGAGGGGTCGGCCGGACGGACGACGGGGCCGTTGACGAAGAGGGCGTGGCCGACGGCGAGGCCGGCGGCGGCCGCGCCGACCGGAACGGCGACCAGAGTATCCACACCGACGGCACTCAGGACGGCGGTGATACCCACGAGAGCGAGGGGGACGAACCCGAGCACGTAGTCGTAGTAATCGGCCATGTGAACTACCCACACGATAATCCTTCGAGGAGTCATATAATTCTTTCCCGTAGGCACTGGAAATGCCGTTCAGCACATCCCAAAAATTCACTCATAAGTTTTGTATCATCGACGGCGATACAAACGGGCATTGAAGATAATTATATTTCAAAACCATCGTAGAAGGAATTAAACGGCTCGGCCGCGTACGAGCGTCCATGAACGGGAACGACCGGTCAATCGTCGGACTCGTGATGCTGGCCCACGGGATGGTCCACACCTACGAGCTGTCGATCCCGATCTTCGTCTCTATCTGGCTGGCCGAGTTCGACGTGCTCCGACTCTTCGGGATGGAGGTGGCGGTCACGCAAGCGACGCTCGGTCTGCTCGTCACCGCGGGCTACGCACTGTTCGGTCTCGGCGCGCTTCCCGGCGGCATCGTCGTCGACCGGATCGGCTCGCGGCGGCTCATCGCCGCCTGTCTGTTCGGCATGGGCGGCGCCTTCCTCCTGCTCGGAACCGCGCCGAACCTCCTCGTGGTCGCACTCGCGCTTCTCGTCTGGGGTGCGGCGGCCAGCGTCTACCACCCCGCAGGGCTGACGCTCATCAGCAAGGGGGTCAGCGAGCGGGGAAGCGGATTCGCGTACCACGGCGTGGCGGGCAACCTCGGCATCGGACTGGGGCCGCTTCTCACCACGATTCTCCTCATCGTCTTCGACTGGACGACGGTGGCGCTCGTGCTCGCCGTTCCCGCCGCCGGCGCCGGCCTGTACGCCCTCCGTGCGGAGTTCGACGAGACGGCGGCCGTAGATGGGATGGCCACCGACGGCGGCGGCACCGCGAAGGCGGGCAGCGGCGTCGACTCGCTCGGCGAACTCGTCACGGCGTCGAAACAGCTGTTCGTCGGCGCCTTCGCCGTCGTCTTCGTCATCGTGATGGCCAACGGTCTCTACTACCGCGGGGTGCTGACCTTCCTCCCGAACTTGCTCTCGGGACTGCCCGGCTTCGAGCCCGTCGCACTGTCGACGCTCGTGCCCGGCATCGACGGCGGCCGGACGCTCAACCCCGAGCGGTACTTCTACGCCGGTCTGTTGCTCGTCGGCGTCGCCGGCCAGTACGTCGGCGGCAAGCTCACCGACCGGCTGTCGCCGGAGTACGGCATCGCCGCCGTCTTCGCCGTCCTCGCCGTCATCGCGCTCGCGTTCCTCCCCGTCGCCGCGATGGGGCTCGGCCCCCTGCTCGTCCTCGGAGCGCTGTTCGGCGTGACGCTCTTCACTGCCCAACCGCTGTATCAGGCGGCCGTCGCGGACTACACGCCCGCGGGGCGACGCGGCCTCTCCTACGGCTACACGTACCTCGGCACGTTCGGCGTCGGCGCCCTCGGCGGTGCGCTCGCGGGCGCCATCCTCACCTACGCCGACGCCGGCGTCCTCTTCGCCACGCTCGCCGGACTCGCCGTCGTCGCGTCGGCGGCCGCGCTCCTGTTGGTCCGCCGCGGCCGTCGCGACGCTACCGGAGCTTGAAAAAGAGCGTACGCCAGAGGGCGAGGCCGAGGAGGCCGACGACGAGCGAGATGGCGACGAAGGACAGCTGCACGCCACCGTGGACGAAGGGGGTGGCTCGGATCCCCAGCGCGATGGCGTCGGCGAGAACCCACGACCGGAGCGCGAGCGGCACCGCGGCTTTCGCCGACTCCGCCGCGCCCGGCGAGTACGCGCCGAGCAGCGGGGCAGCGATCACCCACCCGATCAGGAACGGGGCGATAGTGACCGCGAGGTAGCCGGGGTTCGACGCGACGAATCCGACGCCGTTGTGGTGGATCGTCCCACCGCTGAACAGGACGGCGACGACGAGCAGGTCACCGACTGCAAGCGGTGCCGTCCGGCCGTCGAGACGACGGTCGAAGAAGGCAGCGACTGCGTTGGCCATATCCGCGCTTTCGCCCGGGGCCTAATGGCTCTCCCGCTTTTTCCCGACGACCGTGAACGCGAAGCCGCGGTCGAGGACCGTCGACGCCAACCCGGCGGCGTCACAGGCCGTCGCCCACGCGTCCGGTCCCCGAAACGTCGAGTCGAAGCCGACGGCACGTTCGGCCGCGACTAGCGCCCGCCCCCGGAGCGTTCCGGGGTCGAACTCGCGGATCACGAGGACGCCGCCCGGCCGCAGAACGCGCGCCGCCTCCGCGAGAGCCGCCTCCTGATCCGGCAGGTGGTGGAGGGCGTCGAGGACGACGACGGCGTCGACGGCGGCAGTGTGGACGGGCAGCCGACCGGCGTCGCCCCGTACCGCCGTCGTCCCGCGGGCGGCGGCGTGAGCGAGCATCGGCCGCGAGGCGTCGACGACGACCGTCTCGGGCGTGCGGGCCGTGCCGACCGGGGCCGCAATCGCCCGCGCGGCCCGTCCCGTCCCGCCAGCGAGGTCGAGCACGCGCTCGACGGGGCGGTCGGCCCGCGCCAACCCCGCCCAGATCGGTTCGGGATCGGTCGGGGGCGCGAGGCGGTCGTAGAGCCGCGCCACGCGGTCGAAGAAACGAACGTCGCCGGGGCCGTGCATGGCGGACGTGGGTGCCGGAGCGCCAACGGTTTTGCGGCCGGCGGCGTACCCCAGCCATGGAGTTCGCCCTGCTCGGCTGGCCGCCGGACGGTCCCACCCTCCGGCTGGACTACCGGCGCTTCGCCTACGCCGGCAAGTTCGTCCTCGGGTCGACGGGGAAGGCGGTCGTCAGGGACGGGCCGCGAACCGACGCCACCGAGTACGACGACCACGTCCTCGCCGCCGCGTCGTTCAGCCCCGACCGGACCGACGACGACTGTCTCTGCGTCCGCTACGTGACCGTTCGCGAGGACCGGCAGGGCGAGGGCCTCGGCGCCCGCCTGCTCGCCTTCGTCGCCGCCCGCGCCGCCGACCGGTACGACCGCGTCCGCATCGCCGTCAACAACCCCGCCGCCTACGTCGCCGCCCACCGCGCCGGCTTCGCGTTCACCGGCCGGGAGACGGGGCTGGCGGAACTCGTCTGCGAGCGGCCGGCCGACCGACCGGCCCCCCGCGACGCCGACGCGTACCGCGCCGGCCTCGACCGCTACCGGGAGCGCGACCTGAACCCCGACGCGCTCGTCCGACTCGACGAGAAGTACGGGGCCGGGCCGCCGCCGGCTGTCGACGCGCCCGCCGGTGTCGACGGCGACGGCGACGGCGACGGCGATGGCGACGGCGACGACGACGAACCCGGAACTTGAAAGTAGACGGCGCCGTACCGAGTGTCGATGGGCAACGCAGACCTCCGGCAACTCGCCGCGCTCTCCGAGGTGACGTGGGACGAGGTGGCGGGCAGCGTCGTCGCCGTCGACGCGCACAACTGGCTGTACCGCTACCTCACGACGACGGTCAAGTGGACGAACGACGCCGTGTACACCACCGCCGAGGGCGAGGAAGTGGCGAATCTCGTCGGCATCGTGCAAGGCCTCCCCAAGTTCTTCGAACACGATCTGACGCCGGTGTTCGTCTTCGACGGCGGCGTCACGGACCTGAAGGAGGCGGAGGTGTCGGAGCGGCGCGAGCAGCGCGAACGCGCGGAGGAACGGCTGGCCGAGGCGGAAGAACGCGGCGACGCCATCGAAGCCGCGCGCCTCGAAGCCCGCACCCAGCGCCTGACCGACGTAATCTTGGAGACGACGCGCGAACTCCTCGCCCTCCTCGACGTGCCGGTCGTCGACGCGCCCGCCGAAGGGGAGGCACAGGCGGCGTACATGGCCCGCCGAGGCGACGCCGACTACGCCGGCAGCGAGGACTACGACACCCTCCTCTTCGGCGCGCCGCTGACCCTCCGCCAACTGACGAGCAAGGGCGCGCCCGAACTGATGGACCTCGACGCGACGCTCGACCGCCACGGTATCAGTCTGGAGCAACTGATCGACGTGGCGATCCTCTGCGGGACGGACTTCAATCCCGGCGTCGACGGCGTCGGCCCGAAGACGGCACTGCAAGCGATCACCGAGCACGGCGACCTGTGGGCGGCCATCGAGGCCGAGGGCTGGCAGGTTCCGAACGCCGACCGGGTGCGCGACCTCTTCCGAAACCCACCCGTCACCGACGACTACGCGGTCGACACCGACATCGACCCGGACGTGGCCGCCGCGCGCGAGTACGTGATCGAGGAGTGGGAGGTCGACGCCGAGGAGGTGGACCGGGGATTCGAGCGGATCGAGGAGTCGCTGGTCCAGACGGGGCTGGATCGCTGGACGTGATCGGTTCGGCAGACGCGGGAGGCGGCGTGGAGCCGCGTCGGCGTCCGGCCGACGCTCCGTGGCGCGTGGGCCGCCCATGACGACTGCCGACCGGGAGAGGGCGCGGCAGGTTTTTTCACCCGGCCCACGTGTGTCGTCACCATGCCGTCCCTCCAGTTGTCCCGATATCGGCTCGGGTGGTGGAGTCTCGGACTCGCCCTCGGCGCCGCGGTGGTGTACATCGTCTACGCCTTCGTCGGGACGTTCGTCTTCGGCGTGTTCATCTACTACGCCACCCGGCCCATCTACAAGCGGCTCAAACGGCGGATCCGGCCGCCGAGTCTCGCCGCCGCCGTCTCGCTGTTCGCGCTCGCCCTGCCCGCCCTCTTCCTCATCGCGTACGCGCTGAGCATCGCGCTCGGTGAACTCCTGAAATACGTCAACAGCGGGGCGTTCGACCCGTCGCGCTGGCCAATCGTCAACCAAGAGTTACTGGGCAGCATCGCCGATCCGGCCACACTCCTCGAACTCGACCCGGAGCGGTATCTCACGGCCGAGGGCCTCCAGTCGCTCGGTGCCTCGCTGGGCTCGGCGGTCGACACCGTGGCGTTCGTCGGCGTCGGCGCCATCCACCTGTTCGTGATGCTGGCCCTCGCGTTCTATCTGCTCCGAGACGGCGGCCGTCTCTCGAAATGGGCGGTCAAGGAGTTCGGCGACGACCGCGGCGTGCTGAAGGCCTACGGACAGGAAGTCGACCGCGACTTCAAGGGAATCTTCTTCGGCAACATCCTCAACGCGGTGCTGACGGGGAGCATCGGCGTCCTCGCGTACTCGGTGCTGAACATCTACGCACCGGCAGGACTGGCGATTCCCGCGGCCCCACTCGTGGGCTTGCTCGCCGGCGTGGCCAGTCTGATCCCCGTCGTCGGCATGAAACTCGTCTACGTCCCCGTCGCGCTCTATCTCACGGCCCTCGGCATCCTGACCGAACCGACGGCGCTCTGGTTCGTCGCGCTCTTCGTTCTCGTCTCCTTCGTCATCGTCGACGTCATCCCCGACCTAGTGCTCCGCCCGTACGTCTCCGGCCGGAGCCTCCACGTCGGGAGCCTGATGATCGCATACACCTTCGGCCCGCTCCTCTTCGGGTGGTACGGCATCTTCCTCATGCCCATGCTCCTCGTGCTGGTCGTTCACTTCGCACGGCTCGTCCTCCCCGAACTCCTCAACGGCGAACCCATCCAGCCGTACGCAGTCGATCCGGGCACGTTCGCCGGCGACGTGGATGTCGATACCGAGTCTGCCGACGACGCCGAAGCGACGGAGACGTGACCGCCCGCCGTGTGACCGGCACAAGCAGAGCGTCGTGACTGATCGACGTGAGTGCAAAAGGAAGCAAGCCACGCGAAAATCGCGTGGGTGCTTGCCGCCCTGAATTGGTCCCCGCTGACGCTTCGGCCCTCCAAGCGAAGCGTCATCGACTACTGGGAGAGCCCCCGACATAAAGATACCGCCTCGCCCCTACATATGTTCCTCTTCCAATACCCAGCCGAGCGCCCGCTTGTAGTAGGTGAACATCTGCCTGACGCCTTCGTGACGCATCTCGTCGTCGTCGAGCTGTTCCCGGAGGAACTCGTACTGCTCGCGGACCTCGTCTTCGTCGCGCATATCCCCACGTAGGCCGCCGGGCTCCTTCGGAGCGTCGGTCTTTTGACGCCGCCCGGCCAACGGCGAGTATGAAGGTTCGCGGCCAACGGGAGTGTCAGGCGTGTGGCCACCGGTGGTCGTACTACGAGACGGGGAGCGTCGCGTGTCCGGCCTGCGAGAGCCTCCGTAGCGTCGGCGTCGACGACCGGACGCTCCACACCGACGCGCCCGCGACGCTCGATCTCTCCCCCTATCGCGCGGCGTGGGCCGACGACGAACTCGCCGACCACGTCGACGACTGCAAGTCGACCCTGCGGGAGTATCTCCGCCAGCGGGGGTTCGTCGACGGCGGCGGCCTCCGGCCGCTCGACGACACCGTCCTCGCCGCCAGCGAACTCCTGCAGGTGATCGACCTGTTCGGCCGGGAGCGCGACCCGACCGACGCCGACGAGCGCTACCTCCTCGCCCTGCTCCGGGGCGCCGACGAGGGCGAGCGACCGCCCCCGGAGACGGTGTCGCCGGCGTGGACGGCGGCCCGCGGCCTCGGCTACGTGAACGCCGTCGACGACTACCGGCGGGACGTGATCGAGTGGCTGGACGAACACCCCGATCCGGAGGCGCGGCGGACGCTCGGTACGGTCCACGAGCGGGTCAAGCGGGTGCAGGCGCTGCAAGGCGACGTGTCGCCCGCGGAGGCGGAGTCGCTGGTGCGTGCGGTCCGCGAAGTCGGGCGGTATCTGATGGAGGGCGACGAATCGGCGCTCGCCGCCGCCCGTGACCGCCTAGTCTAGGTCGACGTCCACGTCCGTCTGCCGGCCCGCCGCCTTCACCGTGTTGTAGAGGAGCATCGCGCGCGTCATCGGGCCGACGCCGCCGGGGACGGGCGTGATGGCGCTGGCTTTCGGCTTCGCGCTCTCGAAGTCCACGTCGCCGACGAGCGTCGACTCCCCGTCGCGTTCGACCCGGTTGACGCCCACGTCGATGACGACGGTGCCGTCGGAGATCATCGACCCGTCGACGAGTTCGGGGACGCCGACGGCGGCGACCACCACGTCCGCGCGCCGCGTCTTCGCCGCCAAGTCGTCTGTGCGGGAGTGACAGACGGTGACCGTCGCGTTGCCGTAGTCGGCCTTCTGGATGAGAAGGTTCGCCAACGGTTTGCCGACGATGTTGGATCGACCGACGATGGTCACGTCCGCGCCCTCGGTCTCCACGTCGGCCGCGTCGAGGAGTTTCAGGACGCCGTGGGGTGTACACGGCTTGAAGACGGGGTCGCCGGCGACGAGGCGGCCGACGTTCTCGGGGTGGAAGCCGTCCACGTCTTTCGCGGGGTCGATGGCGCGGATCACGTCCCGGTCCTCGATGTGGTCGGGGACGGGCATCTGGACGAGAATGCCGTTCACGTCGGGGTCGTCGTTCAGGTCCGCGACGGTGCCGAACAGTTCCTCGGCGGGCGCGTCGGGGTCGAGCTCTACGTCGAGCGCCTCGATCCCGACCTCCTCGCAGTCCTGCTGTTTCATGGAGACGTAGGTCTGGCTCGCGGGGTCGTCGCTCATGAGGACGGTCGCGAGCGTGGGCGTGACGCCGGCGTCGTCCAACGTGGCGATGGCGTCGGCCAGTCCGTCACGAACCTCGGCGGCGACGGCGTTGCCGTCGATAACCTGTGTCATGCCCGAACGGGGTCGCCGTGTACTCTTCAAGGCTCCGTTTGCCGCAGTATCGACCCGCGAGAATAGCCACCGGCGTTTTTCACCCGACGCGTCGAACGAAGGAGTATGTACGAGAACATCCTGCTCGCCACGGACGGAACGGTCGCCTCCGAGAACGCGACGGCCCACGCCATCGGGCTGGCGTCGCTCCACGACGCCATGCTCCACACCCTCTTCGTCGTCGACAGCGACGTGTACTCCGCGTACAGCGGCGACGAGTACGTCGACGAACGCGAGGGACCGGAACACGGTCTCGAAGAGGTGGGCGAGGACGCCCTCGCGGCGGTGCGCAAGCGCGCGGCCAACCACGGCGTCGAAGTGTTCGAGGAGATCCGACACGGCCACCCCCACGAGGAGATCGTCGACTACGCCGACGAGAACGACATCGACCTGATCGTTCTCGGCACCCGGCGTCACTCCAAGGAGTACCGGAGTCTGCTCGGGAGCGTCACGGATCGCGTGGTGCGACTGGCGGATCAGGCGGTGACGGTCGTGAAGACGGAAGTGGAGTGACGGCGCGGACCGGCCGCGGCGCCGGGGTCGACGGTAGGCTCCACATTACTATGTGGTCCCTCAGTTGACACTATCTGAAGCCGAGCGACTCGGCTGGGAGACACCGAAAATGACGAATCCGACCAGACGGACGCTACTGAAGGCCGGCGCCGCGATGGGAGTGATGTCGACGGTCCCGTTCGGGGCCCGAACGGCGGTCGCACAGCCCTCGCCCTCGCTGGAGCGGTACGTGACGACGCTGCCGGTGCCGGCGGTGCGAGCGCCGGACGGGAAGCGACAGGGGGCCGACTATCACGCGATTCCCATGCAACAGGGGGGCCACGAGTTCCACCCGACGCTCGGGGGGAGCCAGATATGGGGCTACGACGGGCAGTTCCCCGGCAAGACCATCGAGGCCCGACGCAACGAGCGCTTGAAAGTCGAGTGGATCAACGACCTGCCGTCCACGCACCTACTCCCGGTCGATACGACGCTCCACGGTGCGGCGGGAACCCCCGAAGTGCGGACGGTCACCCACGTCCACGGCCTCCACGCCGAATCCGCGAGCGACGGCCTGCCCGAAGCGTGGTTCACGAAGGACACGGATGGCGACGGTGAACCGGACGAGACGGGGGACTTCTACGTCAAGCAGGTGTACGACTACGACAACGGGCAACCGGGCGCGACGCTCTGGTATCACGACCACGCACTCGGCATCACGCGGCTGAACGTCTACGCCGGCCTCGCCGGCTTCTACATCCTGCGCGACGACTACGAGCGCCGGCTCGGCCTCCCGAGCGGCGACTACGAGGTGCCGATCCTCCTGCAGGACCGCACGTTCACGGACGACGGAGAATTGTTCTACCCCGGTGAGGAGATCGAGGGCGTCTCGCCGAGCGTCGTCCCCGAGTTCTTCGGCGACACCGCCGTCGTCAACGGCAAGGTCTGGCCGAAATTCGAGGTCGAACCCCGGAAGTACCGGTTCCGCGTCCTCAACGGCTGTAACTCCCGGTTCATCAATCCCCGGCTGTTCGAGGTGGACGGGAACGACGAGGAAGTCGACGGCGGCGCCACCCCGCCGGTGTACCAGATCGGAACCGACCTCGGGCTCCTCGAGGAGACGTTCGAGCCCGACCGGATCGACCTCGGGCCCGCCGAGCGTGCCGACCTGATCGTCGACTTCACCGGAATGGAGGACAAGCACTTCGTCCTCGGCGACAACACCGCGTCCGCGCCGTTCAAGGGGCCCGGGACGACGGGACAGGAGGTCGAACTCGCCGACTTCCTGCGGTTCGACGTGACCCTCCCGCTGAACGGCGAAGACACCAGTTCGGTGCCCGCGAATCCGGGTCGTCCGAACCCGTTCGGGGAGCCACAGGTGACCCGCGACTTGCCGCTCATCGAGACGACCGACGAATACGGCCGGCTCGAAGCCATCCTCGATCAGCGGGCGTGGGACGACCCCATCACCGAGCGGCCGCAGTTGGGGACGACCGAGGTGTGGAACCTGATCAACGCGACGGAGGACACCCATCCCATCCACGTCCACCTCGTCGAGTTCGAGGTGGTGGAGCGCCAACCGTTCGACGCCGACGCGTATCTGGCCGATCTCGGCGACGAGCGGGATCCGACCGACGACACGCTCGATCCGCTGGCGAGCTACTACACCGGCGATCCGATGCCACCGGAGCCGAACGAACGGGGGAACAAGGACACGGTACAGGTGCATCCGGGGACGATCACCCGGATCAAGACCCGCTTCGGCAGTCACACCGGGCGGTACGTCTGGCACTGCCACATCCTCGAACACGAAGATCACGAGATGATGCGGCCGTACGAGGTCGTCACCGGCCCGGAGTAGGGTCGGCCTACTCGTACAGCGGGTGAGCCGCACACAGTTCGTCCACCCGCTCGCCCACGGCGGACAGCACCGCGTCGTCCTCGGGCGCGTCGAGGACCTGCGCGATCAGGTCGGCCACCTCGCGGATGGCGTCTTCCTCGAAGCCACGGGTGGTGAGCGCCGCCGTCCCGGCGCGGATGCCGCTGGGATCGAACGGCGAACGCGTCTCGCCGGGCACCGTGTTGGCGTTGAGAACGATACCCGTCGAGTCGAGGGCATCCTCCGCGTCGCCACCCGAGAGGTCGGGATGCGAGTCGCGCAGGTCCACGAGCACGAGGTGGGTGTCGGTGCCGCCGGAGACGAGCGAGAGCCCGTGCTCCGCGAGCCGGTCGCCCAGCGCGCGGGCGTTCGCGACCACCTGCTCGGCGTAGTCGGTGAAGGAGGGATCGAGCGCTTCGCCGAAACCGACCGCCTTACCGGCAATGTTGTGCATCAGCGGCCCGCCCTGCACGCCGGGGAAGACGGCGTTGTCGATGGCGTCGGCGTGCTCCTCGCCGCACATGACGATGCCGCCCCGTCCGGCGCGGATGGTCTTGTGCGTGCTCCCGGTGACGAAATCGGCGATGCCGACGGGGGAGGGGTGGACGCCCGCGGCGACGAGGCCGGTGATGTGGGCGATGTCGGCGACGTGGATGGCGTCGACGGCGTCGGCGACGGCGTCGATACGCTCCCAGTCGACCTGTCGAGGGTAGGCGGAGAAGCCGGAGACGATGGCGTCGGGGTCGAAGGAATCCGCGCTTTCGGCCAGCCCCTCGTAGTCGAGATAGCCCGTCTCGGGGTCGACGCGGTAGTGTTCCACCTCGTACAGCTGTCCCGCGAAGTTCGCAGGGTGGCCGTGACTGAGGTGGCCGCCGTGTTCGAGTTCGAGCGAGAGAATCTTGTCGCCGGGCGAGAGCATCGCGAAGTAGACGGCCATGTTCGCCTGCGACCCGCTGTGTGGCTGGACGTTGACGTGTTCGGCGCCCCACAGCTCCTCGGCGCGCTCGATGGCGAGCTCCTCGACGGCGTCCGCGTACTGACAGCCGGCGTAGTAGCGCTCGCCGGGGTAGCCCTCGGCGTACTTGTTGGTGAAGGCGCTCCCCTGTGCCTCGATGACGGCCTCGCTCGCGTGGTTCTCCGAGGCGATCATCGAGAGCGTGGTTCGCTGGCGCGCCGTCTCGTCGGCGATGGCGTCCGCAACCGACGGATCGGTCGCGCGAACGTGACTGTAGTCCATGTGTACCCGCGTGGCAAGCGAGCCATAAAGTTGTCTGTCCGCCGAGTCGTCGGAGCGGTCGGCACCCCGGCAACGGTCGAGCGCCAGCGACCGAACCTGCCAGCAGTTGCGATATTTGACTACTGGGTGAAAATTAAACTAGTTTGTCCTCCGAAAATACTCTGTTACGCGTGCTACTGGTCGTTAAAATTAAATACGGATGTGGCGATATTGAGTCCATGGTCGCCGGGGCGAATCTACACGGGGAGAGCTTCGAGGAGGTACTGGAGACGGTGTTCGAGTCGACGGACACGCTGTTGCTGGTGGGCCCGACGAGGGAGGCGGTCGAAGCGCTGACGACGGTGACGGCAGCGGCCGCGGAGCCGCCGTCGGTCCGGGTGCTGGCTGACGAGACATTACTGAAGGACGTGATGGACGACTTCGTCGTGGCGAGCAACGCCGCCGATCACGTGGCTGCGGGCTCGCTCGCCATTCGAAGCGGACACAGCGCCGCCAACGCGCTCGTGATCACGGACGCGGCGGTGTGGGCGCTGGTCGACGTGCCCGATCACGTCGCCGCCCTCGGTGCGGACGACGACGGGTTCGTCGAGACGGTGCGCGAGACGTACGAGGCCCAGTGGGAGACGGCAGCCCCGTTCGACCTCCGGACGCCGCCGCTCTCGCGCGTCCGCGAGACACTCGGCGAAGAGATCGGACAGGACACCCGCGCCGACTTCGACGCCACCCTCGACGCCCTCCAGTCGGCCCGCGAAGCCACGGGCGAGTTCGACGAGGTGACGCTCACCCTCCTCGTCGCCGCCCGCAACGACGTGTTGCTCTACGACATCAGCAAGTGGGGCGAGGACGTGGGCATCGCGAGCAAGGCCACGTTCTCGCGCACGAAGACGACACTGGAGGAGGAGGGGCTCATCAAGACGGAGAAAGTCCCAATCGACGTTGGGCGACCCCGGCTCCGGCTGAAGCTCAACGAGGACCGCTTCGATTCGGCGACGCCCAGCGAACTCGCCGCGGTGACGCTCAACCACTCGGCCTGATCGCGGGCCACTTTTCCCACCGGAGCACGTCGGCCGAGCCATGCAGATCGGCATCGCGGGGAGCGGGCCGGCGGCCGAAGCGGTCCGCGCCGCGCTGGACGACATCGACGCGACGGCGGCGGCCGCGACGCCCGATGGACTGGGCTCGTACCCGCTCGGCGTCGTGATCGCCCCGGCGGGCGCACCGGCATTCGAGACGGCAGACGCCGCGACGGATCGCTGGCTCGCCGTCGAGATCGGCGGCCTCGGCGGCTACACCTTCGATCTCGATGCCGCGGTGACGGTGTTCGACGGCGGCGTCGGCTACCGCGACCTGCGAGAGCGCGTCGCTTCGGCAGTCGAAGAGGAGGGAGCGGGGGACCCGACCGGGAGTCGAAGCGCCGTCCGCCTCGCGGGCGCCGTCGCCGGCCATCGCGCCGTCTCCCTCCTGAGCGGCGCGGAGCTGGCCGGGACGGTGATCGAAGTGCCCGGTGGCGAGCGGCGCGTGCTCCCCGTGCCCCGCACCGACGAGCGCGACCGGACGCTCCGGCGCACCCACCGCGACGCCCCCCTCGACGACGCCGTTGCCCGCGCTGAACGCGCCGTCGACGACCGGGTCGGCCTCCTGACGCAGGTGGGCGAGCGCGAGTCGTTCCCGGCACCGTACTACCTCGCCGCCACGGCCGACACGACCGTCTTCAGCGACGCGCGGGCCGGCCCCTTCGCCGCCGGCGTCGACGACGACTGGGACCGCGCGTTCATGAAGGCGCTCGGAGAGGGGCTGGAGCGCTACTGCGCCGGCGTCTACCGCCACGAGGAGTTCACCGAGGCGGCGCCGACGGCCGACACAGTCGCTAAACGCCGGGCCGTCTCGCCGACGGCGTTCGTCGGCGTCGGCGACGTGGCCGCCGACCCGATTCCGTGGGTGCCGGGCGAGACTCTGGCGACGGGTGACGCCGTCTCCCTGCCCGCGGAGTTCGTCCACTATCCGCCGCCTGCGGAGCGCCACCGACCGTCGATCACGACGGGACTCGGACTCGGGAATTCGGGCGTCGAGGCCCTGCTCTCCGGGCTGTACGAGGTGCTCGAACGCGACGCGACGATGCTCGCGTGGTACTCGACGTACGACCCGCTGGGGGTCGCCGTCGACGACGAGGGCTTCGCCGCGCTCGTGGACCGCGCCCGTGCCGAAGGACTCTCCGTGACGCCCCTGCTCCTCACCGCGGACGTGGACGTACCGGTCGTCGCCGTCGCCGTCCACCGCGAGGGCGAGTGGCCCCGCTTCGCCGTCGGCTCGGGCGCCGACCTCGACGCGGCGGCGGCGGCGCGGTCGGCGCTCGCGGAGGCGCTCCAGAACTGGATGGAACTGCGGGCGATGGGGCCGGAGCAGTCGAAGACGGAGGAGGGCGCCATCGGTCACTACGCCGACTTCCCCGATGCAGCCCGCGAGTTCGTCGACACCGACGGAGCCGTTCCGGCGGCCAGCGTCGGCCCCGATCCGGTGCCGACGGGCGAGGCGGCTCTCGACGCGCTGGTCGACCGGGTGACTGATGCCGGCCTCGACGCCTACGCGGCCCGAATCACGACGCCCGACGTAGCCGCCCTCGGCTTCGAGGCGGTGCGCGCCCTCGTGCCAGCGGCGCAACCGCTGTTCGTCCACGAACCCTACTTCGGCGCGCGGGCCGAGGCGGTGCCGCCGGAACTGGGCTACGAGCCCCGGTTGGACCGACCGTTCCACCCCTATCCCTAGCCGACACCGCTAGACGCCGATGGTCGCCCGCAACATGTCGCGGGTGCCGGGGCCGAGCCCCACCGCGAGAATGGCGATCATGAGCAGGATGGCGTACTGTGGGCTCTCCTCGAAGATCTGTTCGTCGAAGAGCCAGACGACGAGGGTGGCAGCGACGAGTTTCACGACGAGGAAGGGCCACGTGTCGCCAGTCAGGGCGAGAACCGACTGGGGGAGCGTCGACCCCGTAATCTCGACGATGGCGCGGTTGACCGGGTGTTTGGGGACGAGGTTGGGGCCGGCGCCGAGCGCGACCATCCAATCGAGGCCGACGACGTTGGCGACGCCGTCGACGGCGTGCCCCCAGATGACGACGAAGCCGAGGCGGCCGGTACCGGCGTTGACCTGTGGTGCGTACTGTTCGATCAGGACCCACGTGCCGGCGGCCGACGCCGTCGCGCCGACGAGGATGACGACCAGCACCTGCGGGTAGAAGGTACCGGGGCCGTCGGGCGAGACGGCGCTCCAGAGGAGAAAGAGGAGCGTGACGACGAGGACCAACGTCCCGCTCACGGCGAGCGGCCGCGTGTAGCGGTCGACGACGCCCCGTCGCGCGAGGGAGACGCTCGCCAGCAGCGCGAGGAGGGTGACGGCGAAGACGGTGAAGTAGATAATCGGGCTGATGATGAGCGTGTTCAGCGGATACGTGATCAGCGAGTCGGCGCCGGCGGCGTCGGTCACGTCCTCGACGACGCGGAGCGCCCCGCCGAAGAAGACGAAGGGGAGGAGCGAGAAAAAGAGGTCGCGGTCGGAGCCGATGCCGAGGCGCCGGAGCAGGAAGACCAGCCCCGAGAGCGCGATCAGGAGGACGACGACGTACCCCACCTCCGAGACGAGCGTGTAGCCGGGGTAGGCGACCGGCTCCGCGGCCGCCGAACACGCCGCCGCGTCGTAGAGATAGCGGGTGGTTCCGCCCTGCCGGACGGCGCAGACGGCGGCGTTGGCGTCCGCCTGCACCGGCCCCCAGAAGTAGTGCCAAACGAAGCCGTCGTAGACGGCGCGTGGGAACAGGAGCGATCCGGCGATCAGGGCGACGAGGAGGGTGAGAACCGACCCGGCCCAGAGCCGCGCCGGATCGGTGCCGAGACGTTCCGCGACCGTGGCCATACTCCTACGCCGACGGCGCCGCGTTTCAGGGTTGTGGTTGTGGGCGGCGAAGGTACCCAATTAGGCGATGGCCGGATCGGGGTCGGACTCCGCTCCGCCGAGACCCGTCGCGTCGCCGAAGCCCTTTCCCCAGACCCAGCCCGCCGCGACTTGGCCGTAGAACGTGACGAACACGCCGGCGATGGCGCCGACGAGGGGAACGATGCCGAGGATGCCCGCCACGACCGCCGCGCCGATCAGGATGCCGACGCCGTAGAGCCACGGAATCGCGTAGTCGCCGTCGAGGGCGACCGTTCGGATCACGTCGAAGTCGAAGGCGGCACCGAACGAGCCCTCGTGGGCGTAGTTGGCGAGGCCGATCAGGGTGACGTAGCCGAAGATCAACGCGAGCACCGTCGAGAGCGCCAGCCCGCCGAACAGGCCGACGATGCCGACCCCCGCGCCGGCCTCCGTCCCCGACGCCATCGCCGCAATCGACCCGCCGACGGTCACCGCCATGACGATCAGGGGGATCAACTGGTAGATGAGCACGACGACGAAGGCGACGACGCCCTCTTTCAACAGGGTGCCCCAGTCGTCGAAGACGGGCGGTTCCTCCGCGCCGTCCATCCCCGCGCGCAGAACGCGCAGGACGTATCCGTACACCAGAAACGCCGGGACGATGAGGATGGACAGCAGGGTCAATCCCCCACCGATGAGGATGGTCTTGATCCAGTCGTCCGAGTTCATCGGGTACTTGACGACCCAGCCGAGATCTATCGCCATAGCGACGTATCGACACGTCGAAAGGTAAGTCTTTACCTGACAGCGGTGGTGTCGCGACGGCTCGACAGGAGTACAGCCACCACGTCATCGCTCGGCGTGTCTGTCGCCCTACAGGACCGAGCAGTACGGTCGGCGGGCCACGCACACTCTACCGAACCGGGATACATTTCACGGAGGTATCACAAAACGGAACCGATGCCCTCCACCACTCGCAGGACGTTTCTCGGGACGCTCGCCGCCAGCGCGGCCGTCGGCGTCGCCGGGTGTTCGTCGTCGTGTCCGGACAGTGACGCGCCGGAGCCGTCGCTCGTCGTCGAAACGGACGACGCTGGATCGGGGTTCGAGACGCTCCCCGACGGCGCGTGGCCCGCGCCCCGCTTCGACGCCGGCAACACGGGCCACCCGCCATCGCGGCGGCCCCCGACCGAGCCGTCGCTCCGCTGGCGAACCACGCTCCCCGCCCCGCGGGTCGACGGTGCCCGCGCGGACGCGAGTTCGCCGACCGTCGCCGATGGACGGGTGTACCTCACGACCGGCGCCGGCGCGTTCGCGCTCGCCCTCCGCGACGGTGCGGAGCGCTGGAGCGTGGACGACCTCACTCCCGCGACGACCGAGCCGGCGGACGGCTACGGGACCGAACTCGTCCCGCCGGTCGTCGACGACGGGACGGTGTATCTGGCGACCGATTCGGGCGTCGTCGCCCGGCACGCCGACGACGGGTCGACGGCGTGGCGGACCGACGCCGACGTGACCGGTGGGTCGACCGCGGCCGGCGACACGCTGTTCGTCCCGACGGTGGACGGCCTGCTCGGCCTCGCGACCGACGACGGGGGTCGACGCTGGGCGGTCGACGGCGTGGACGCGACCCTCCCCGCCGTGGCCGACGGCACGGTCGTCGTGGCCGGCGAGGAGACGGTCGCGCTGGACGCCGCGACCGGCGACCGCCGCTGGTCGGCGCCGGTGCGCACCGAATCCCACCCCGTCGTCGCCGACGGCACCGTCTACCTCGGCACGTACGAGGGACTCGTCGGCCTCGCCCTCGACGACGGGAGCGAACGGTGGCGCGTCGACCGTGGCTCGGGGCGGACGTTCTCCGCACCGGTCGTCACGCCCGAAACCGTCTACGCGGTCGAGCGGCCGGGTGAGGCGCCGGACGCGACGTTCGCACTCGACCGCACGGGCGACGGTCCGCCAGATCCGCGGTGGTGCTCGTACGTCGGCGAGGGCGCCGTCACGGCCGCCGCCGGGGACCACGCGTTCGCCCTCCAGTCCGGCCCGAGCGACCAGCGCGCGCCACCCCGGCTGGTCGCGTTCACCGAACGCTTCGGCGAGGCGACGTGGGGCTACGCCACCACGGATCGGCCGCTGCCGCCGGCGCTCCTCGACGGCGGCGTCGTGAGCGTGACCCACCGCGGCACCGTCGCCGCCTTCGGGGGTGCGTAACCGTGTGGTCACCCTCCGACCGCGTCGTCGGCGCTGCGACGACGCTCGGCGGCCTCCTCACCGTGGTCGCCACCGTCCCGACGCGCTGGTACGGACCGCGTCCGACGGACTCCTACGTCTTCGACCCGCCCCGGTTCAGCGCGCTGTGGATCGAACGGACGGTCGTCCCCGTCCTCGCCGTGGTCGCAGCGCTCCTGATTCTGACGGGCCTGCTCTGGGTGTTTCGGCGCGACAGAGAGCGAATGGCCCGCTGGCAACGCTGGTTCGCCGTCGTGACCGTAATCGGCGCGGCAGTCGGCACGCTGTCGACGATACTCTTCGTCTCGGTCGGCGGACGAGCCCTCGCCGATCCGACCGCCGCACTGAACGCCCTCCTCGGCGCCGGACTCGCACTCCTCGCGCTCCTCCTCCTGTTTCCCGGTCTGCTGGCGTGGGGGGCCGGCTACCTGCGCGACGGCCGCCAGCGACTCGGCGCCGCGCTCGCCGGCGGCCCCGTGGTCGCCGTCGCCGTGGTGGTCGCGAGCGTCGCGCTCGACGTGGGACCGGGTGAGTTCGGTGCCCTGCCGGTCGTGGTGCCGGTGGGGGTGGCGGTGGTCGTCGTGGGGTACGACCTGTGGGCGCGAGGGGACGTGAGCGGACGGTAAACCGTCGGGACCGACATCGCCTCCGGCCGAGGTGGCCGCCGTGGGCCGCTGACCCTACCAATCCAATTAGGGTCGTCGTTTAACGGATTCCAGCGTGTATCGCCACCCGTGTTAGTTCACCTCCACCAGTACAGCGAGACCGACGCCAACGATGTCGTGCGGTCGGGGACGGACGTCGACCCGGAGACGGACAAGCAGTCGTACTTCGACGTCGACGATCTCGAACTCGACGAGTGGGAGCGGGTCGAGCGAGACGACGACGTGGTGCTTCGTCGGATACTCACGTACGAGAACGTCACGGCCGTGTCGGCGCCCCAAGAGGGCGGCGACGGCGATTCGCCGGGCCACCCCGGCCTCCCGGGTCGGACGCTCCAGTTACGGATGGCCGACAGCGACACCGGCTACGTCGAGAACTCGAAGCTGGTGGAAGCGCAGGATCGGGAGCTGTAAACTACCCCACCCTACTCGCTCACGGTGGTTCGAGACGCCGTAGGCGTCTCGTCATCACGAGAGGCGCTTCGCGCCTCTCGAACGACTTCGCCGTTCGCTTCGTCGAGGGTGGGGCTTTCGCGTGGACTCCCGCTCTGGCCGGAATCGCCGGCAGGAGGTTCATACTCTCCGTTCGCGTTCAACGTCCCGCGATTCAAGCGCACGCCTACGGGTGCGCCTCCGCCGTCTCCAGTTTGGTTACGGCGGAGATACCGCAGTCCGATGTTCTTCGCGGCGTTGTAGTCGGCGTGGTTCTCGTAGCCGCATTTCAGGCACGCGAAGCCCTCGTCCTCGCGGTTGTCCGGGTGTGTGAACCCACAGTGTGAGCAACGGCGTGACGTGTTCTCCGGCTCCACCTGTGCTACGTCAATGTCGTGGAGTTCGACCTTGTATTCGACGTACTCGTACAACCGCTCGAACGCCCACTTGTGGCCCCACGAGGCACCGGAGAGCCGCTCGCGGATGCCAGTCAACTCCTCGAAGACGATGACCGTACACCCGTTCTCGACGGCTTCTGCGATGATACCGTTCGCAATCCGATGGAGCATCATCTTGAACCGTCCTGTCTCTTTGCGCCCGACTGCCTGTATGTCCTCGTGAGCGTGCCGAGTGCCACACTGCTGGAGGTCGCCACGCCGGTTTTCGTACTCTCGTCGCCAGTGGTCGAACTCGTGACCGCTCCAGAACACACCTGTCGAAGTGACAGCGAGTTGGTTCACGCCGAGGTCAACGCCGAGGACTGTGCTGTGCCCGGTCGCCGCCTGTTCCGGCGTGTCGGACTCCACCTCCGCCTTTGTTCGGAGGTGAAGGAACCACTCGCCGTCCGTGTGGTGGAGTTCTGCGCCCGTCACTTCGTAGTCACTGTTGTCGAGATACCGACTGTGGGGCGTGTCCCGTTCGGAGTCTGGCAGGACGTACTCGACTTCGATGCGTCCGTCCACGGTCGCCAACGACACGTACTCGTCGTGGAACGTCGCACACCGCTTGTCGTACACAGCGGTCGGGGTCGAGAAGCACGGTTTCCCAGCGTACTCACCTTGGTTCCACCGGGCGAGGACGCCCTGTACGGCGTCGGCGGCCTTGTTGCGAGCGTTCTGGACGAGATTGGCGTGCAACCGCGTCTGGTCGCGTACCTCGTCGTAGGTTTCTGCCTGCAACTGGGCCTTGCTCGTCGTCTTGTAGTCGCCCTGCCAAGCGTGGCCCACGACATAGTTCGCGGCCCACAGAAACTCATCAACTGTCTCGCGGAGAAGTGCGGCGTCGTCACTGTCCACGTCGAGTTTAACCGGGACAGTGCGCCGCACCTCCATACGTCAGATGTGTGCTTGATGGTTTCTCAAGGTTGGGGGAGAAAGGACGGGCACACTCCGTGGTTTGTGCCGGAGTTGTCGGCTTCCTCTCCGGCCTACTCGCGTCGTCCTTCCGACCGGCGTCGGAAGTCCTCGCTCCTTGAGGCCGGAGGCTCCGCCTCGAAACTGCTGAAGTCGGGGCCGGTTCGACGGACACCGACACCTGTAGCTGTCACGTCGGTCGGTCGCTGTCCTGCCGAGCGAAGTGTGGGCGGACGCCCGCCTACTCGGGCTTGGAGAGAGCCCCTCAAGATTATACTCGCTCGCACACATTTCAGCCTATGCCCGACACCAAGGAGGGGCGGGAGCGCCAAGCACGGCGAGCGGAGCAACGACAGCGCGAGTGGGATATCCGCGAGGCTCGCGAACGCGGCGACGAACCCGAACCGCCGGCCGAGGACTTCCCGCCGACGTGTCACCGACGCGGCTGTAACGAACCGGCGGCGTTCCGCGTCCTCGAACGGTACCAAGAGGAGACCGGTCACGGGGCCGTCGAGGCCGTGGCCAACCTCTGTGAGACCCACACGGCCGAGGAGGCCCCCACGCGTCTCGAACACGCCTACGAGGACTACGTGTTCCGCGTCGATCCTCTCCAGTCGCCCGACGCCGAGTGAACGGCGGCAAGGCGAGGAGCGGATTCGAATCTCCGGAACACTTCGACGACTCACGGACGCCTCGCTGGCTCACGGCGTCGCCGCTCGCCACACCGAGACGCTCACTCCGTTCGCGTCTCGCTCCGCTCGTCGTCGTGCGGTCGTCAGAAGTGGGTTGGGGCAGATTCGAACTGCCGACCTGCTCCGTGTGAAGGAGCCGTCATAACCGGACTAGACCACCAACCCGGCAGTACGAGGTACTGGTGAGGTGGACTTAAGGGTTGTCTTATAGCGCGTCACGCGGACCGCGATGCGCCGACCGCGAGCTTACTCGGCCGACTCGCCACCGCGGTACCGCCGGATGCGCTCTCGCGCGTCCGCGATGGCCGTCTTCGTCTCGCCTTCGGCCCGAGCCTCCAGCTCCTTCAGCTCCTCCTGCAGTTTCTCCAGTCGCGACGGCTCCGGCTCTTCTTCCTTCCCCGTCAGTTCGCGGAAGCGCGCTTCGAGCGGGTCGAGCTCCTCCATGACGCCTTCCTTCGCGTGTTCGCCGGCCCGTCCGATGTAGTACAGCGCATCTTCGAAATGCTTGTTCATATATGACCAAACGGGAACGACAAATATAGCTTTTGTGGGCGGGGTCACCGGATTCGCCCGGAGAACGAGCGCCGACCGGACCGCAGCCAGCGCGAGTGTCGCCGTTCCGGCGACGCGGTGCAGCCTCAGTACGTGGGTCGGTCCTCGCGCACGCCTTCGCGCTTGTTGACGAGGCGGGCGAAGGTGAAGAGCGCGTCCGAGAGGCGGTTCAGGTAGGCGATGGCCTCGGCGTTGACGGGGTCGGTGCCGGCGAGGTCGACGGCCCGGCGCTCGGCCCGGCGGACGACCGTGCGGGCGTGGTGGAGGGCGGCGCCTGCCTCACACCCCGTCGGGAGGACGAAGGATTCGAGCGGCTCCAGTTCGTCGTCCGCCGCGTCGATCCAGTCTTCCAACTGCTCGGTGTGTGCCTCGCGGACGACGGGGTCGTCCTCGTCGGGATCGGGGTTGGCGAAATCCGCCTGCACGATGTGGAGGTGGTTCTGCACCCGTTCGAGATACTCGTCCACGTCGTCGTAGCCCGTCGGGCGGATGGTGCCGACGAGCGCGTTGGCTTCGTCGACGGTGCCGTAGGCCTCGATCCGGGGGCTGGTCTTCGAGACGCGGGACATGTCCCGCAGGTCGGTCATGCCCTCGTCGCCCCGGCCGGTGTAGATCTTCATGCGAGCGTCCGCTCGACGTACTGCAGGATGTTCGTGCTCTCGGGCATGGTGACGCCGCGGTCGTCGTCGACGAGGACGGGCACCGCGCGCTGGCCGCTGACGCGTTTCACCTCGTTTCGCTGCGAGTGGAGCGCCTCGGTCCAGACCGTCTCGTAGTCGATATCCGCCTCCTGCAGGGCGTCGTGAACCTTCTCGCAATGCGGACAGCCGTCGAGCGCGTAGAGCGTGATCGACATACTCCGTGTTAGGTCGCGGCTGGCAAGTAGCTTGGCCCGCCGGTTCTGACGAGCGGGGTATTGCGGCCGAATCAGGGCGACCGGCGGGAGTTCGTCCCGTTCAGTCCAAGTTCGAAATCGCGTCGTCGATATCGAAGTCTTCCGTGGTTTCGGAGCCTTCCTCTCCTCGGTCGACTTTCTCCTGATCCTCGTCGATCTCGACTTCCGGCCCCTCCTCCTCCGTGAACTCCGTGTTGACTCCCCACGGCATGCTACCGTTGCCCCGCCCGGACGTCCTCGATTGCTCGACCCCCTCTCCGACGCGTCCCCGATTCCTCGATTCGATGGTCCATCAGTAGTGGTGTCCGTACCGGACGCGGCGATATATTCGTTGGGTTCTCACGGATGCCCGGGGAGGCGTCCACAAATCATAATACGGAACGCAAATTTGGGGCATAAGAATCCGTTGGTAGTTCGACGATTTTACGTCAAAGAGAGAACCGAAAGACGATTTGGAATCAGATTTGAGAATCTGACCGGGAAATTTTTGAGAAAGAGAGCTAGCTACCGGGACATGAATTTACTGTCGAGTATCGTCGGAGCCGCATCCCAAGGGGCAAGTACCACCGAATCGACTGCCACGCGAGACGAGGAGACCACAGAGGAGGAGGCCGAACCGGAGACGGCGAGCGTCGGGTTCGGCGCGAACTTCCACACGATCCTGAACCACGTCGACACACCCATCTTCATCGTCGACGAGGACGGTGATCTCGTCCTGTGGAACCGGGCACTCGAAAGGCTTACTCAAGAGTCCGAAGCGGGAGCGAAGGAACTCACTCGCGAACACGGGGTGACCGGCCCGGCCTTCTACCCCGACGGCCGGCGGTCGAAGACGCTCGCCGACAAGGTCGTCGACGCCCCCGAACGGACCGACGAGGAGTACGGCGTCCCGCGGATCACGGACGTGGACTACACGCTCTACGGTGACGAAAGCGTGATGACCGACGCCAACGGCAACGAGCGCCACATCGAGTTCACCGCCGCACCCCTCTACGACGAACACGGAACGTTCGTGGGCGTGGTCGAGATGATCCAAGATCGGACGGCAGACGCGCGCAAGCAGCAGGAACTCGAAGAACTCGTCGACGAACTGCAGTCGACGATGCGCGCAATCGAGAACGGGGACCTCGGCGCCCGTGCCACACCCGGTGACGGGGAGCACGTCGACGCAGAACTCCTCGAGGTGACGGCGAGCCTCAACGATATGGCGACCAAGCTCGAGGGGATGATCGACGAGGTCATCGAGATCGCGGATACGGTGTCGACGACGAGTGAAGACCTGAGTAGCACCAGCGAAGAGGTGACCAGTTCGATCAAGGAGATCGAGGGGTCGAGTGAGGAAATCGTCGACGGAGCAGACCACCTCGCCGAACAGGTCGAGGAGGCGGATACGAGCATCTCGAACCTCTCGGCGTCGATAGAAGAGATCACTGCGACGACGAACGAAGTCAACGAGCAGTCGGGACAGGCGGCGGAGCTAGCTGCCGACGGCGTCGACGAGGCGACCGACGCGATCAAGCAGATTCAGAACGCGGTCGAAACCGCCAACGAAATCGAGGACGACATCGACACCTTGGAGCGGCAGATGGACGAGATCGGCGAGATCACGGACTTGATCGCGGACATCACCGACGAGACGAATCTGCTCGCACTGAACGCGAACATCGAGGCGGCTCGGTCGGCAAACGGGAGCGACGGGTTCGGGGTCGTCGCGAACGAGATCAAGTCGCTCGCCGAGGAATCACAGGACGCCACCGAGGAAATCGAGGAGATTATCGAAGCGACACAGGAGCAGACAGCGGACGTAACGGACCAGATCGACGCCGCAACGGCGGAGATCACGCGGGGTGCGAACGCCGTCGAAGAACTGGTCACGGTCTTCGAGGAGATCGATGCAGCAGTATCCGACGCCAGCGATGGTGTCGCCGAGATCGCCGAAGCCGTCGAATCGCAGGCGGCGGAAGCCGACCAAGTGAGCCACGTCGTGAACGAGACGTCGACGATGTCACAGCAGATCGCCGGATCGATCCAGCAGATCTCGACCGGGGTCGAACAGCAGTCGACGGCGATGGCCGAGACGGCAGAGATGGCACAGGAGTTGCGCCACTCCAGCCGCCAACTCCACGAACAGGTCGCCCAGTTCGACACCGAGCAGGGACAGACGACCCCGACCAGTTGAGCGGCCCGAGTCGACGGATCGGCGCTTCGGGGCACATCCGGAAGACCGAGTGACGCCTTCTGCAGACGCCGAGACTGTCGAGCCATCCGGCGAACCCGGCCGCCGACGGTGAAGTTGAGACGACACCGGGTTTCGCGGGGCTGTGATGCGTAGCTTCAGTCGACTCCCCGCTCAGTCGTCGAACCGCAATAGCCGTAACCCGTTCAGACTGACGAGGACGGTCGAGCCCTCGTGTCCGACGACTGCGAGGGGGAGCGGAAGCCCTGCGGTGAGTATTGCAGTCAGCATGATAGCGATTGCACCGAAGGCAATCGCGAAGTTGACGTGCAGCGTGCGGCGGGCCTTCCGACTGAGCGCGAACGCGTAGGGTAGCCGACTGAGCTTGTCGGACATGAGCACGATATCGGCCGTCTCGAGTGCCACGTCGGTCCCGGCGCCGCCCATGCCGATACTGATGTCTGCCGTAGCGAGCGCGGGGGCGTCGTTTACCCCGTCCCCGACCATCGCGACGGCTTCGTGGCGTTCTTGCAGCGCTTCGATATGGTCGATCTTTTCCTCGGGCAGCAACTCGGCGTACACCTCGTCGATTCCGAGTTCCTCCGCGATGTGTCGAGCGACGCGTTCGTTGTCCCCAGTGAGCATGACGATCTGGTCGACGCCGCTTTGGCGGAGTCGCTCAACGGTCTCTCTCGCATCGGACCGGATCGTGTCGGTGAACGCAAGCCAGCCCAGCACACTCAGTCGGTCGTCAACCTCACCAATCACGAGGACGCTCGTCTCGCCGTTCTGTTCGAGGTCACGGACAGCTTCGAGACCAGTCTCGAGGCCGTCGATCAAGCGGTCGTCCAGCACAGTTTCGACGTAGCGTGGGTTTCCGATGTGGATAGTCTGGCCCTCCACGGTGGCGTGGACCCCTTTACCGACGACAGCCTCGAAGTCACTGGCATCAGGGATGTCGGTCGAACGGGCTTTGGCGGCCTCGACGGTCGCCTCGGCGAGGTGGTGTTCCGAGCGAGACTGGACTGCTGCTGCGAGGGTCAACAATCGGTTCTCGGTCAGCGACCCGGTGGAACGAGTGTTGTCCCCGATTACGTCGCTTTCGACACCGCCGTCAGTCGACACGAGAGCCCCGTCGCGCGCCTGTAACGCGGTCAATCGGGTATTGCCCTCTGTGAGCGTTCCCGTCTTGTCGAAGGCGACAGCGTCGGTGTTGCCAGCGGTCTCGATGTGTTCGCCGCCCTTGAACAGGAGGCCCTGTCGCCCCCCGGCAGAGATCGCCGAGAGTACCGCTGCCGGCGTCGAAATGATGATCGCACACGGCGATGCCGCCACCATAAGTGTCATCGCCCGATAGAACGTCGGCTCGAAGGGGCGATTCATGAGCACCATCGGAACCGCAATCGCGAGCGCGGTCATCGCGAACACCCCCAGCACGTAGGGCTGCTCTAAGCGATCGAGGAGTTGCTGGGTCGGCGCTCGCTTCTCTTGGGCCTCCTCGACCATGCGAATGAGTCGGGAGAGCGCGGATTCGTCGGGTTCTCGGGTCACGCGCACCTCGAGGCTCCCCGTCTCGTTGATCGTGCCGCTGAAGATCTCGTCACCGGGCTCTTTCGGGACGGGGACCGACTCCCCGGTGAGCGACGACTGATCGACAGTGCTCTCGCCGGATTCGACGACCCCATCCAGCGGAATTCGGTCACCGGGCCGCACGACGAACACGTCGCCGACTTCGACATCGTCTATGTGGGTCTCCGTTTCTTCACCGTCGTCGAGGACCTGTGCGGACTCCGGTCGCATCTCGACCAAGGACTTGATCGCTGATCGTGAGCGTCCGATCGCGTACTCTTCGAGCACGCCCGACAGCGAGAACAGGAACAACAGCATCGCGCCTTCGAACGGCGCACCGATGTAGAGCGCCCCGAGGGCCGCGATGATCATCAGGAAGTCGATCTCTATCGCAGGCTCCCGAAATGCCTCGATGCTCTCTTTGAGCCCGTACCAGCCACCGAACACGTAGGCGGCGCCGTAACAGCCCCAGACGGTCCACGACGGTGTATCGACCCAGTTTGCCACCAGTCCGCCGACCATCCCGAGAAGCGTAATCGCGACGAACACGACCTGACGCAGGATCTCCGGCCGTTCCGTCAACGCCGCGAGACGGTCGAGCGTGTCCGACGTCGAACTCGAAGGGGCGCCCATATCAGACAATATTGTCCAGAGGAAAATAAGAGTTATCAATTCCTATATAATTTTTCGGATAGCCTAAAATTGATTCGTCAAACCGTTAGGGTAGCCTAAAGCTCCGAGCGCTCGTCGAAATGTAAGAGATATATTGTATCTTCTGATCCAACGCGACAGGTGGGGTAGGGAGGCAGTGAACACCGATGCCGACAGCGATGTGTTGACTAGCATATTTTGCATTACGCTCTGAGAGGCCGGCTTCCCGAAGTGTAGGCGTTTTACAACTTCTACTGATCCGTCTACGTTACCTCGGTCGCTGGACCGACCACTCTAGACGTGCGGGTCGAGAACCGTCTGCATCGAGAGTTCTAGTCTCAACTACCGACCGACGAAATTCGTATCGCGACATACGATTTATGCGCCGTTTTCGGGAACCAGTATCTTCAATTGGACCGGCCGCCGAGAGGCAGCTATGAGTCTGGAGATGGAACACGACTGCCCGGAGTGCTCGAACGACACCTTCTGGCGGACGGCGAGCACGACGCTCCACCTAGGCGAGAAGACGAAGTGGACGTGTACCGACTGCGACTACGGGCTAATCCGCATCAACGGCATCGACAGTTCGGAACACACCGGTTTCTGAAAACTGGGCGACTGCGGCGCTACTCGATCTGATCGCGGTACTCGTCGGCCGAGAGCAGGTCGTCGAACTCGCTCTCGTCGCTGGGCTCGATTTCGATCATCCAGCCCTCGCCGTACGGATCCTCGTTGACCAGCTCGGGCGCGTCGAACAGCTCCTCGTTGACAGCGAGGACGGTGCCCGAGACGGGCGAGACGAGGTCGGAGACGGCCTTGATACTCTCGACGACGCCGAATTCGCCCTCTTTCGTCACCTCGTCGCCCTCCGCGGGGAGTTCGACGAACACCACGTCGCCCAACTCGTCCTGTGCGAAGTCGGTGATGCCGATGCGGACGCTGTCGCCGTCGGTGGTCGTCCATTCGTGCGATTCCAGATACCGTCGATCCGCGGGTACGTCGAAGCTCATTTGTCGATGAAAGGTGGGGTCACTACGTTCGCCTGTTTCGGTTCGCCCCGGACCAGCACTCGAACGCGGGTGCCCGGAGGTGCCTGTTCGGTCGAGAGGTAGCCGAGGCCGATGGGCTCGCCGAGCGTGGGACTCATCGTCCCGCTCGTGAGGTGGCCGAGATGTTCGCCGTCGGCGTCGACCACCTCGTAGCCGTGTCGGGGGACGCCCCGTTGCTGGAGGACGACGCCGCGGAACCGCTCGTCGACGCCCTCGCTATCGACGCGTTCGAGGGCGTCACGGCCCACGAACTCGGTGTCGAGGTCGACCGTCCACCCGATGCCCGCCTCGTAGGGCGTTCGGGGTTCGTCCTCGGGGTGGAAATCCTGCCCGGAGAGGAGAAAGCCCATCTCCAGCCGCAGGGTGTCGCGAGCGCCGAGCCCACAGGGCTGGCAGTCGAACGCCGACCACACCGTCTCGGCCTCGTCCCACGGGACGAGGAACTCGAACCCGTCCTCGCCGGTGTAGCCCGTCCGCGACGTGAACGAGCGCACGCCGGCCACGTCGAGGAACGTGGCGTCGAAGCGGGCGATATCGCGGCTCGCGCCGTCTGTCGCCTCGGCTGCGAGGTCGGGGGCGTCCGGGCCCTGCAGCGCCAGCATTGCCCACTCCTCCGTGGCGTTGTGGACCGTCGCGTCGAGGTCCCACTCGTCGCGGTACTCGATCCAGCGCGTGTACATCTCGGCGTCGTGCCCGGCGTTGGGGACGAACAGATACTGCGGGTCGCCCCCGCTATCGACGGCGGAGCCGTCTTTCGAGGAGCGTGGCTCCTCGCCATCGGGAAGCCGAAACACCACCGTATCGTCGAGGATAATCCCGTCCTCGTCGGTAATGCACGCGTACTGCGTGTCGCCCGGATCGAGTTCGGCCACGTCGTTGGTGGTCAGTCGTCCCATCAACTCCGCCGCATCGGGGCCGGACACCCGAATCTCACCCATGTGCGAGACGTCGAAGAGGCCGGCCGACTCCCGAACGGCCGCGTGCTCGGTCCGGATGGAGTCGAACTCGACCGGCATCTCCCAGCCGCCGAACTCGGTGAACGAGGCGTCCCGTTCGGCGTGGGTCTCGTGTAAGGGTGGCTTCCGTAGGCCCATACCAGGTTCTCGACGCCTCGTGACCTAATGGTTTTGTCCGTCGCTGAACGGATGGTTATGAGATAAACTGCATATCGCGATACGAAATTGTCGCCAATGGGGTGGAAGACACGCAGACGGCGTCTACTGCCACGGGTTCGACGCGACGGTGTGGAGGGTAGCCAGTGCCAGCACCGAGACGACGACGAGGACGATGGCGACCGGGTACGCAGCGTCGAGACCGAGCGAGACGAACGACACCCAGATCTGGACGGGCATCGTCCGGGGGTAGTACGCGAGCATCATCGTCGCGCCGAACTCGCCCATCGCGCGGGCGAACGCGAGGGTCACGCCCGCGAGGATGCCCGGCCCGGCCAGCGGGAGCGTGACGCGCCGGACGGTCGTCAGTCGGTCCATCCCGAGCACCCGTGAGGCCTGTTCGAGCGTCCGGTCGACGCCCTCGAACGCCGCCTTCGCCGTGACGACGACGAACGGCGACGCGACGAACGTCTGGGCGAGCACCACGCCCGCGAGCGACCGGGTGAGCGGGAGGCCCGCCGTGGCGGCCACGTCGCCGACGAGCGTGTTCGGGCCGACCACCGTGAGGAGGACGACCCCACCCACCGTCGGGGGCAACACGAGGGGGAGCACCACGGCCGCGAGGACGGCGTCCGTCCAGCGCGTGTCGGCGCGGGCCAGCCAGTACGCGAGCGGGAGGCCGAAGACGGTGCCGAGGAGCGTGCTGAGCGTCGCGGCGAGAACTGACGTGGTCACCGCGTTCACGACCGTCGGCTCGGTCAGGCTGGCGGCGACGGCGCCCGGCGGGGCCGAGAGGAACAGCGACGCCAGCGGCGCGAGATAGTAGCACAACAGTAGGCCACCGAGGGCGAGCGCGACGGTGAGCCAGTCGAGACGGCGGAGGCGTCGTCGCACCGAGTGAGCCCGTGTCGACATCGTCAGCGGAGGATCGTCACGCCCGACACCGACGCCGGTGTACGGCGGGGTCGGACATCGTCGGTCGCTCGTCGCACCTCGGCCGGTACGTCACCCTCGTATCGCGGGAACCCCTCGCGGCGCAGGAACCCCGAGTCGTCGAGATAGTCGCCAGTCGTGTGGACGGCGAAGACCGACCGAGCGGCGTCGCTCGGCTCGCGAATCGTCGAGCCGTAGCTGATGAGGTCACCCCTGATCTCCTGCCCGCTCGGCAGCGTGTAGGAGACGGTCGAATACCAGTCGTCGGTGTAGACGGGATTGCTGAGGTCGATCTGATCGGGGAGGTCGACGTAGTCGTAGCCTCGTTCGACGGCCATGTTTCGGTAGGCGAAGGCGGCGTCGATGGAGCCGGTCTCGAACTTGCTGAGCAACGCCGTCTCCGGGTAGAGCTGCCGCCGATCCGGAATCGTCTCGCGGAGCGCCGGCGCGTCGTCGTAGTAGCGAGCGGCGAGTTCGAGGGCGAAGAGGGCACGATAGCCGAGTGGATCTTGCTCCGGATCGGTGCGACCGAGCCGTACGTCGCCGTCGACCAGCGGCACGTACCACCGATCCGCGCCCGCTTCGGCGACGCGTCGACCCCCCTCGGTCTCCGGGTTGTACGCGAGGACGACCGCGTTGCTCGTGAAGGTCGCGTACCACGGCGGCGAGAGCGGGTCCTCGAACAGCGCGGTGTCGGCGACGGTGAGGATGTCGGGGTCGCGCTGCCCCGCGGCGACCATGCGCGCGACGGCCGCCGACCCGTGGGCTTCGATCCGGATCGGCACGTCGACGGCGGGCGCGAGTCCCGTCTCCAAGGCGTGCTGGAGGCTCCCGGCCGCGAGAATCGCGACGGTCAGCGACCGGCCGCCGTCGTCGGTGCCCGTTCGTGCGCCCGACTCCCGCCCGGCACAGCCCGCCAGTCCCACCGCACCCATCGCACCGACCCTCCGCAGAAACGCGCGACGGGAGCGTGCGGGGTTCTCGTGCATGGTACCGCCTACTAATGATTGAGAAAAAAGTTTATCTCAAATGGATTTGTTTTAGTCGTATGGTCTCGGCCGAGTCGACGACGCTGACCGACCGACAGGTGCAAGTGCTCGAACTTCGAGAGCAGGGACTTACCCAGCGCGAAGTCGCCGACCGACTGGGGAGTACGGGATCGAACGTGAGCGCCATCGAGCGTGCGGCGGAGCGAAACGTCGAGCAGGCCCGCGGGACGCTGCAGTTGATCCGGACGATCCGCTCGCCCGTCCGCCTGACCGTCGACGCCGGCACCACGTTCGACGATCTAGTCGACACAATCTACGCCCGAGGCGACGAGGACGGCGTGAAGATCGCGTACTGCCGACCGGAGCTCTACGCCCACCTGTTCGGCCAGCTCGAATCGCACACGACGCGGAACCGACTCGACACGGCGGTCGAAATCGGCCTGACCCGCGACGGCGAGGTGAAGGTGTTCGTGGGCGACGAGTGAGACGGATCGTTGTAACTGAGTCCCGGTGGCCGCCGTCTTCGCGGTCGACGACCGCCGGTAACGACTTACAACGACCAGTACGCGTCATCGGCGGACCCGCATCGGCGCGCCGGCGACCATCGCGACGGCGTCGCTCTCGGGATCGGTGAGCATGAGCGCCCCGGATTCGCACTCGACGGTCGGGAACACGGGCGCCTCGGGGATGCCGTAGTCCGCGGGCTCGTGGAACCGGGCGGCAATCGTCCACTCGCGGGCCAGCATCGAACTCATGGTTGGAGACGCCGGTCGAGCACGTCGGGCTCACGGAGATGGTCCGGCGACCGCCCGTAGCGCACCGCGAGTAGTTCCGCGACGATGCTGTGAGCGATCTGATACGGCGTGCCGCCGCCCAGATCGAGGCCGACGGGCGTGTAGAGCCGGTCGAGTTCCGCCGGCGACACCTCTCGTCCCTCCTCGCGCCACTGCTCGGCGATCTCGCCGAAGCGTTCGACCGGCCCCATCAACCCCACGTAGGGCACGTCGGATTTGAGGAGTTCGTCGACCGCGATGGAGTCGTCGACGAAGTTGTGAGTCATCACCACGGCGTACGTGTCCTCGTCCAGATCGAGTTCCTCGCGGATTCCCGCGGGCGACAGCGACCGAACGCGGTCGGCCGCCGGGAACTTCTCGCTCGTCGCGTCGGCGCCGCGGAAGCCGGCGACGGTGACGCGGAAGTCGACGCGACGAGCGAGTTCGGCGACTGGCGCGATATCGTGACCCGTCCCGAAGACGACGAGGTCGGCCGGCGGCACGACGCTGTCGACGAACACCTCGATCCGGCCGGACGGCCGCGGGAGTTCGACGGTCCCCGACGCGCCCTCGCGGCGGAACTCGCGGGCGGCGTCGGCCAAGTCGTCACCGAACCACGCGGGCGGATCGGTCGGGGTCGGGTCGTCGCCGGTGGCGACTGCCCGCTCGCCGACGGGCGCCGCCGAGTAGTCCGCGTCGACGACGGTGTAGACGAGGGCGTCCTCGCCCGCGTCGTACGCGTCGACGACGGGCCGGTAGCTCTCGCCGAGGGGTTCGAGCAACACGTCGACGACGCCGTTACAGCCGACGCCGAGGCCCCACACGTCGTCGTCGCCCGTCAGGTCGAACTGCTCGACACGTGGCGTGCCCTCCTCGCGCACCTCCGCGGCGAGGTCGATCATCACGTCCTCCAGACAGCCGGCGGTGATGCTCCCGACGCCGGTGTCGCCGGCGACGAGCATCTTCGCACCCGGGCCGCGGTAGGCGCTCCCCTGAACGCCGACGATAGTCGCCAACACGGTCGATTCGTCGGCGTCGAGCGCCTGCCGAATCGACGACATCACGGCCGTCTCGGGCGCGCTCCACTCGTCGTCGGGGATCATGTTCCCCCCACGGGGTCGGTCGGTCGTCGAGTCGATACGTACTGCCGGCCGTAACTGGACGGCGCGATTCGGCGCGTCGGGGTGCCGAATCGTACCGCTGACGTACAGCCGACAGTAACGGTCGTCGGTGTGGTGTGTCGTGTCATCTATCCGTTGCGTCGCCAGTCGTACTCGTAGCCGACGGGCTGCCGTCGGCGTCGTAGCTGTCGTGCGATATCGTGGAGGTCGGCCGGCTCCGCGAACGCGAAGAGGCCGTCGACGTGCGGGCGGGCGGCCACCATCCCCCGACAAGTCGGTTCGTAGGCCGTCGAGGCCGCGAGGGGGTTGAGCCAGAACACCTGCCGTGCCCGACGGTCGACCCACGCGAGGCCGTCTTCGAGCCGCGAGAGGTCGCCCGTCTCCAGCCCGTCGCTGACGATCAGCACGACCGTGTCGCGGTCGACGGCCGTCGGCGCCGCCTCCCGCACCGTCGTCAGCGCGTGGCCGATCCGGGTGCCACCGCCCCACGCGGCTTCGAGGCGGTCGAACTCTCGGAGCGTCGCCCCCGCCGACGCCGCCTCCAGCGCGTCCGTCACCTCCGTCACGTCGGTATCGAAGAGGCAGGTGCGGACCGTACGCCATTCGGCGGTCAACGCCCGGAGGAATCGAACGAGGAAGTCGCGGTCGAGCGTGTCCAGCACGGAGCGACTCACGTCGACGAGGACGAGGCCGCGGACCGATGCGGGCGCGGGCGCTCGCTCGGGCACCTCCATCACCGCGCCGCCGGTGGCGTGGCTCCGGCGCATCGCCCGGCGAACGTCCGGCCGGCCGTCGGGCGCCGATGCGTACCGTCGCCCCGGACGCGTCGCGAGCGCGTCGGTGAGCGCCCGCACCGCCGGCGTCGGATCGTCGCCGATCCCCAGCGACTCGGCCTCGACGCGCGTCGACTCGCCCACCGGACTGAATCGGGCGACCTGTCCCTCCGTATCGGTGCGGTTCCCCCCCTCGTCCCAGCCGACCTGCTGGGAGCGCGAGCCCCCGGCGGGAGTGTCGTCTCCCGCCTCGTCCTCGCCGACGATGTCGGCCTCGCCGTCGTCGCTCGGCAGCGGCGCGAAGCCACCGTCGAGCGACGAGGTGTCGACGCCGCCGGCAGCGTCGTCATCGTCGAGGGCGTCGCTCACCCGTCGCCAGAACCGGTCGAACAGTCGGTCGAACGTCGCCACGTCTTCGGGTCGAGAGACGAGCGCCGACCGGAGGCCCGTCCGGGCCGCGTCCTCGTCGTCGAACCCGATCACGGCGAGGGCCTCGGCGGCGACGAGCGAGCCGTCGGCGGGCACGTCGACGCCGGCAGCACGGAGGCGGCCGACGAACCGAACCAGCGCGACCCGAACGCGCGTCTGGGCGGCGGTCAAGGCGTCCGACTCCGCACAGTCGTGTGCGGGTCCGGAGTCGGGATCGGGTGGCATCGGCACTCAGGCGGAGGGGTCCTCGGTGGCCGCGAGGAGGGCCGACATGGTTTCGTCGTCGATGCGCTCCACGTCCTCCACCTCCTTCAGGAGGCAGCCGAGGGTCGTTCGGATGTCGGTTTCGGTGAGGAGGGCGTCGGTATCAGCGGGGTCGTCGGCCACCCCGTCTAGCGCGGTGAGCGCCCGCGCCCAGTCGAGCGTCTCCGCGACGCCCGGGGGTTTGAGCAGCGGCTCCTTCCGGAGTCGGCCCGTCACGTTACAGACGGCGGCCGCCACCGCGTCGTCGAGTTCCGGAACCTTCCGCCGGACGATGGCGCGCTCTTTCTCGACGCTCGGCGGTTCGACGTGGAGGTAGAGGCAGCGCCGCTTGAGCGCGTCGCTCAGCGCCCGCGTCCGGTTCGACGTGATGACGACGATGGGGGGCCGGTCGGCGGTAATCGTCCCCAACTCCGGAATCGACACTTGGAAGTCCGAGAGGACTTCGAGCAGGAGCGCCTCGAACTCCTCGTCGGCGCGGTCCACCTCGTCGATCAGCAGGACGGGAGGCCGGTCACCCTCGTGGCGAAGCGCGCGGAGGAGCGGCCGTTCCAGCAGGAACTCCTCGGTGAACACCGAATCCTCCCGCCCGCCGGACTGCACCGCGAGCAGTTGCTTCGTGTAGTTCCACTCGTAGAGGGCGCTCTCGGCCGCCAGCCCCTCGTAACACTGGAGGCGGACGAGGTCGGTGTCGAACCCCGCCGCGAGCACCTTCGCGAGTTCGGTCTTGCCGGCGCCGGGTTCGCCCTCGACGAGCAGGGGCCGCCCGAGTTTCAACGCGAGCAACACGGTCGTCGTAATCTCGTCTTCGGCGACGTAGTCCGTCTCGTCGAAGATGGACTGCAGTCGCTCTCTCGTCAGCGTCTCGAAGTCGTCGTGGATGTCGTCCGTCATTGGGGGGCCGTAGAGAGGGAGGCGCTAGGGAGCGGCGATCACGCCGGTACCGTCGCCGGCCTCTCTGATCGCGCGCTCGGCGTAGCTTTCGAGCAACTGGGCTCGGAACTCGGCCGAGGCCTGCAGGTCGTCCATCATCATCATCTCGTCGAGGTCGTCGGCCGCGCTCGCGGCCGCCCGTTCGACGAGGTCGTCGTCCGGCGTCGTCCCCCGGAGCGCGTCCTCGACGGGGTCGAGACGGACGCCGTGGTCCATGATGCCGTTGGCGGCGACGCCGACGTCCTCGACGATAGCCGAGTCGACCGTCAACGAGACGGCGACGCCGACCATCGCGTAGCCCGAAGACGGACTCGGCTTCTTCGCGTACGCGCCGGTCGCTTCGGGGCGGGCCGGGAACTCGACGCGCGTGAGGAGTTCGTCCTCACCCACGTCGGTCGCGTACATGCCGAAGAAGAAGTCGTCGGCGTCGACGCGGCGCTCGCCGTCCGGTCCCTGTACGACCATCGTGGCGTCGGCCGCCAGTGCGGCCGCCGGGAGGTCCGACGCGGGGTCCGCGTGGGCGAGGTTGCCGCCGATGGTTCCGCGGTTCCGCACCTGCACGTCCCCCACGGCGTGGGCCGCCTTCGCGAACACCGTGACGTTCTCCTGTATCGTCTCGGAGTCGGCGATGGTCGCGTACGTCGTGAGGCCGCCGATGGAGACGGTCCCGTCCGCGTGGTCGATGCCCCGCATGCTGTCGATGCGGCTGATGTCGACGAGGAGGTCGGGGCTCGCCAGCCCCGACTTCATCGTCGGCAGGAGGCTGTGGCCCCCGGCCAGCACTTCGGCTTCGGGATTCTCGACCAGCAGGTCGATTGCGTCCGCTACTGTCTCCGGTCGCTCGTAGTCGAATTCGTCGGGATACATCAGTCCTCACCTCCGTCGGTCGCCGCAGTCGAGTTCGCTGCCTGCCACACGCGCTCCGCTTTCAGCGGCATGTCGATGTGTTCGACGCCGAGCGGCTCCAGCGCGTCACAGACGGCGTTGACGACCGCCTGCGGCGCGGCGATGGTGCCAGCCTCGCCGACGCCCTTGACACCCAGTGGGTTGACCGGGCTCGGCGTGCAGGTAGAGTCCGTCTCCATCGACGGGATGTGCTCGGCCTTCGGGACGGTGTAGTCCTGCATCGACCCCGTCACGAGCTGGCCGTTACTGTCGAACTCGGCGCCCTCGTAGAGCGCCTGCCCGATACCCTGTGCGACGCCACCGTGGATCTGTCCCTCGACGATCTTGGGGTTGATCTGGTTGCCCACGTCGTCGACGGCGACGTAGCGGTCGATCTCGATCTCGCCGGTGTCGGGGTCGACCTCCACGACCGCGGCGTGGAGCCCGAACGGGAACACGAAGTTGTCCGGGTCGTAGAACGAGGTCGCTTCCAGACCGGGCTCCATGTCGTCCGGCATGTCGTGGGCGAGATACGCCTGCGTAGCAACCTCGGTGATCGTCATCGAGCGGTCGGGCGCGCCGGCGACTTGGAAGTCGCCGTTCTCGAACTCGATGTCCTCCGGCGCGGCCTCCAGTTGGTGTGCGGCGATCCGTTTCGCCTTCTCGACCAGCTTCTGTGAACTCTTCACGAGCGCGCTGCCACCGACGGCCGCGGAGCGGGACCCGTAGGTCCCCATGCCCTGCGGAATCTCGTCGGTGTCGCCCTCGACGACCTCCACGTCCTCGTAGTCGACGCCGAGTTCGTTGGCGACGATCTGGGCGTAGGTGGTGTCGTGTCCCTGCCCGTGGCCGGAGGTGCCGCAGTACGCGGTCACCGTGCCCGAGGGGTGGAAGCGGACGAGGCCGCTCTCCCAGAGGCCGGCCTGCGCACCGAGCTGGCCGGCGAGTTCCGAGGGGGCGAGCCCACAGGCCTCGATGTACGCCGAGAGGCCGACACCGATGTACCGGCCCTCGTCGCGGGCCTCTTCCTGCCGCTCGCGCAGGTCCTCGTAGTCGAGGAGGTCGAGCGCGCGGTCGAGCGTCTTCTCGTAGTCGCCGCTGTCGTACTCGACGGCGACCTGCGTCTGGTAGGGGAACTCCTGCACGAAGTTGCGCCGCCGGAACTCGGCGGGGTCCATGCCCAGTTCCGTGGCCGCGCGGTCGATCATCCGCTCGACGACGAAGGAGGCCTCGGGGCGGCCGGCACCGCGGTAGGCGTCGACCGGCGGGACGTTCGTGAACGCGCCCTCGACCGAGCAGTGGATGGCGGGCATGTCGTACTGGCCGGACAGGAGCGTGCCGTAGAGGTACGTCGGCACCGCGGGCGCGAACGTCGAGAGGTAGGCGCCGAGGTTCGCCTGCGTGTCGACGCGGAACCCGAGGATGTCGCCATCCCCGGAGAGCGCCATCTCGGCGTGCGTCTCGTGGCCACGACCCGGGGCGTCCGTGAGGTACGTCTCGGTGCGCCGGGCCGTCCACTTCACCGGGCGTTCGTGGCGCTTGGCCGCCAGCGCGACCAGCGCCTCGTCGGCGTAGTGGTGGATCTTGCTCCCGAAGCCGCCGCCCACGTCCGGCGCGCGCACCCGCATCTTGTGTTCGGGGTGGTCGATGACGCCCGACATGAGCAGGCGGTGAAGGTGCGGGTTCTGGGAGGTCATGTGGACCTCCAGTTCCTCGTTCGAGGGGTTGTAGTCCGCCACCGCGGCGCGTGGCTCCATCGCGTTCGGGATCAGGAGCTGGTTTTCCACCTCCAGATCGACGACGTGGTCGGCGTCCTCGAACGCGGCGTCTACCTTCTCGGCGTCGCCGATCTCCCAGTCGAAGGCGGTGTTGTCGCCGGCGTCGTCGTGGACGACGGGCGCGTCGTCGTCGAGGGCCTCCCTAGGGGAAGTCACCGCGTCGAGGCGGTCGTAGTCCACGTCGATCCGGTCGAGCGCGTCGTGGGCGACGTAGCGCTCCTCCGCGACGACGACGGCGAGGGCGTCACCCTGATAGCGGACGCGGTCGCCGGCTAGGATCGGGTGGTCGACCTGTTCGAGCGAGTCGAGCAGCCACCCGGTCGGAAGCTTGCCCGGCACGTCGAGGTCGTCGGCGGTGATCACCTCGATGACGCCGTCCAGCGCCTCGGCCTCGCTCGTGTCGATGCCGTCGATGCGGGCGTGGGCGTGCTGGCTCCGCTTGATGGCCGCGTGGACCATGTTCGGCAGTTCGATGTCGTCCGTGTACTCGGCGTCGCCGGTCAGGAGCGCGGGATCCTCCCGCCGCTCGATGGCGGAGCCGAGGATGTCCGCGGCGTCGACGTCGTCGGGGTCGATGGACTGCACGCCGTCCGATTCGGCCCCCATCGTCAGTCACCCCCTCCGTCGGCCACGGCTGGCTCCTGCATCTTCTCGGCCGCGTTCTCCACGGCGCGGACGATGTTCTGATAGCCCGTGCAGCGACAGAGGTTGCCCTCCAGTGCCTCCCGAATCTCCGCTTCGGTCGGGTCGGGGTTCTTCTCCAGCAGTTCCGTCGCGGTCATCATCATGCCGGGCGTGCAGTAGCCACACTGCAGGCCGTGTTCCTCTTGGAACCCTTCCTGAATGGGGTGGAACTCGCCGTCGTCGGCGAGCCCCTCGACGGTCGTCACCTCGCGGCCGTCGGCCTGCACCGCGAGCATGGTGCAGGACTTGATGGCCTCGCCGTCGAGGTGGACGGTACACGCCCCACACATGCTGCTCTCGCAGCCGACGTTCGGCCCGGTGTAGCCGAGTTCGTCGCGGAGGACGTGGATCAGCAGGGTTCGGGGTTCGACGCTCAGTTCGTGTTCGGTGCCGTTCACCGTGAGAGAAATCTCCTGTGACATGGCTCAGATGAAGTTGCTGATGCGGTCGCGAAGGCCGGACGACTGATCGCCGACGTCGCTCAGTTCCTTCTGGATCTGTTTGAAGAAGCGACCGACGACGCGGTTGGCGACCGGGTTGATGACGCGCTGGCCCATCTGGGCGACGCGGCCGAACACGTCCGCCTCGGTCCACCACTCCACGTCGACG